>LLBY010008011.1_pt2 | contig 56396 bp, 59 predicted proteins | sample 1489401 | NCBI WGS metagenome assembly LLBY01 (sample SAMN04092656, study PRJNA295927) | soil metagenome | biome: Soil prokaryotic community; feature: Bulk soil; isolation source: soil from tomato rhizosphere | host: tomato cultivar Hawaii 7996 | place: South Korea | collected 2011-11-01 | reverse complement strand
AATCACGTTAAGTTAACAGGGCCAACGTCCACTATGAAAAATTTAATAACAAAACAAAATATACCCCTTATGTCTTAATGGGGAATTAATAGTGAATAGGGTACTCTTGATCATACTATTTTGGATCCTTGGTTTCATTGGGGGTATCTTAATCTATTCGGCCTTACCATCTATAACTAGCTTTTTCAGTACTTTTATGCCTAGTTTATTTACAAAGTACTTTTACGAGGCACTAATAGCAGGGGTTATCGGATCTGGAATTAGCACCATTGCGATTCTATACTGGGCGAATAAATCTTCAAAGGAATTCTGATATGATAAGATTGGAGAATTAAGCACAAAGAGTATGCGTGAATTGGTGTTGATTGAAATATTTATTGGTTTTTTCGTTTCCTTGTTTGCCGGATTGGTAGGTTCTATGGTAGGAGTAGGCGGTGGAATAGTCAACGGACCTTTCCTCAGCCTTCTTAACTACCTCCCCTCACAAATTTCGGCCACAAGTTTAATGGCTGTATTTTCAACTAGCATTTCTTCCTCAATTCAGTTTATGAGAAAAGGATTAGTTGAAAAAAAAGTTGGAATTATTTTGGCAATCTCGTCTATACCAGGTACGTTCATTGGCGTGCATTTTGCAAATATCTTTTCTATGGAACAATTTAGATATCTTTTTGCAGTAATCCTGCTGGGTACTGCGATATATCTTTTCCTTAGAAAAAGGATTTATTCCACATATGATTCGAAGCTTCCTTTTAATTTCAATTCAGTGCATTTATCTATAAGAAACCTAAGACTGCTGGTTTTAGTGTCTTTATCATTTATTGCTGGAATTGTTTCGAGTAGTTTTGGAGTCGGAGGCGGAATAATTTTTGTACCATGTTTAATTGTAATAATGAAATTCAATGTGAAAAACTCGACTGCAACGTCACAGTTTGCTCTAATTTTCACTTCTATCTCGGGGCTGATGTTGTTCATGTTGCAGGGTAGGCCCGATTATCAAATGGGATTTATACTTTCAATTGGAGCGGTCATAGGCGGTACGCTAGGTAGCTTATTGTCGATGCGGGTAAATTCTTCATTTATATTGAAATTGTTTAGCGGACTATTAGTCATAGTATCGTTGAAGCTTCTTTATGACGGGGTGGTTTTACAAAATTGATAATCTAAAATAGTTCTCGATATTATTGTGCTGATTTCTATATACAATTGCACCAGAATATTATCGAAACTGATTTTAAATTGATCCAAAAACATTACTGGCAAAGTTTACATAAGATTAGTCTTAACAGTTGATTTAATATTGTATTATTAGATTGATTATCTAGGAAAGTGATGAATATCGCTATACTCATATCAGGGAGAGGGAGTAATATGAAATCAATACTTCAAGCCATTCAGGGTGGAGAGATTGAGGGAGTTAAAGATGTGATAGTAGTATCAAACAGATCCACAGCTCCAGGTTTGGAAATTGCAAGAAAGGAATTTGGAGTCAAGACATTAATTGTTTTGCCTGAAGAAAATGGACAGATGTATGACAAAAAGCTAATGACGGAATTGCAGAGAAACGAAATTTTTGAACATAATAGTCTTATCTGCTTGGCCGGATTCATGAGGATTTTGAAACCTGAATTTATTAAGGCCTACAAGAACAAGATAGTTAATATTCATCCATCTCTACTCCCGTCTTTCAAAGGATTACATGCACAAAAACAAGCTCTTCTCGCAGGTGTCAAAATTACTGGTTGTACGGTACATTTAGTTGATGTGGGCATCGATACCGGACCGATTCTTCTACAAGAATGCGTTCCTGTACATGATAATGATACTATAGAATCCCTTTCTGCAAGAATTTTGATTGAAGAACACAAGATTTATGTTAAAGCTTTGAAACTATTATCTGCAAACAAATTTTTGTTAAAGGGAAATAGGATGGTTCAAATCTAGTTACATGTTATCCTCTGATTTTCTTATCCATTTCCAGCATAAATTTAGAGATCTCGTCCTTGTTAGAATTAAGATATTCTTGTCCTTTTTCTCGCAATCGGCTATTGAATAGCCGCAATTCCCTATGTTCTTCAAAGAAGTTATCAAGTATTAACGTACCATGTAAAATCGGGTTTAGCAACTGATCAATGTTTTGCATTAACGCCTTAAAGTCGCCCTTCTCAGATGATTCGGAAGCCTCGTACAAGATTTTACTAATATCCTTGAGTTGTTGAGAAGAGAATAAGACCTCTTTTTTAGGTTCAAAATGTTTCGAATTTGATCCTGTGCTTCTTTTCTCTACCCCAATTTTTGAGATCAACTCTTTGGTAAGCTCATACTGTTCATCCCTACCCGTAAATGTCTTTTTGATATTCTTAATGAGTAAGCCTTTGTTGGCAAGACGAGTAGTTGCATCTTGGATTTCAATGCTATCCAGCCCCGTTATCCACACTATCTTTCCTAGGTGATCATTGCCTTGTCGGATAGATTCCAGAATGACAACTTCTATTATTCGTTTGTAGTCTTCCTCCATTCTTGCACTCACAAAATCTCTATCCTTGACAGCTTTTTTTGCATTTGATATGTCGAGTTCTATAGATTTTTTTAATGCTTCCATCCCCTCGGTTACTTTGCCATCCAAAGTCAAATAACAAGCATAATTATACCATACCATGGGATCATTTGGATTAATGTCTAATGCTTTTTGGCAACATTCTATAGCTTTTTCATAGCTCTTTGTTTTATAATAGACCAGACCCTTAAGATTCCATACTCCGGCATTGTTAATATCGATTTCAAGTACCTGGTCAAACAACGAAATTGCTAAATTATATTGTTTTAAATGAAAATGAGAATAACCTTTCTTAATTAGTGAATCTACAAAATAGGGATCTATTCTCAGTGAAAGATCAAAACATCTGATAGCATCTTCAAATTTTTCTTCTGACATCTTGTTAACTCCCTTGTTATACAAATTAACCTTCTTTATGTCATCTTCAGTAATTTTGTAACTGCCAGCAGAAGGGGAAGACTCTGAACTATTCTTATCCGACAAAAGTTTCTTCCCGAAAATCTTTTCCATTATAGATATTAGTATTGTTCACGAATAAATATATTCTTTTTTTGATTAGGTATGATGCCAACTAATGCTCAACAGGCATTACCTAAAAAGTGGGAATACTTGTGTTGGTTACCTTAGCCACTATCCCGGTAAATGCAAAATTAACTAATAAAAACCATCCCCATAGGAATACCTGACCCGGAACCTTACAGGGGCCCTGCTTGACCTCAGTGTTGGTGCTGTTTGTAGTTTGAACCGGAGTATCGAGCTTTACATTCTCATCGGAACAAGTTAAATAAGGAATTGCAATCGGTGACAATGCCACCGTCTGGCCAAATATCGCGGGAAATACAAAAATCCATAACATAAATGATGGGACCATATAAAGCATCATTGGTCTCATTTGTTGTTGCTGCATCTCCATACTCATTTTTTGCATCTGAGATTGCTTTTTCTTTAATTCTTCAATTTGTTGTTTGTCCCTTTTTTTAACTGCTTCAGTATATTTCTTTCTCCATTCACCAGTTTCTTTCATTACCGTTTTCATTTTTTCAATGTTAGTTGTTTTCCTTCGCAACATGGCCATGCCAAGATTTAGCCCTATAGCAATAATTGCTGCCAAAACTGCAGACGTGAACATGTCAGGAAAAATAGGATGTTGAGTATAATGAGGCGTTAAGCCCGGGAATTGTAGAATTATTTTTTCAGACAGGCCAAAAATATCTATCAAACTATTGGAAAATGATTTTTTGTGATTTATTAACCTTTTTGCCTATTACATTAAATTACATCCTTCTAAGCGGTGAAATCCCAATTATTTCCATGCATTCTTCAAATACGATTAAGCATTTTTTCATAATTATGGTTCGTGAATGCGCCAAGTTAATGTTTGATTCACTTAGAATTGGTGAACTTTCATAAAAGTTATTAAATAATGTAGCAAGTTGATAGAGGTATTTTGCCATGATTTTAGGATTGGCATTTTGAGACGAGTGGTTTAGTTCCATAGTATACCTACACAAATGTTTGATTAGAGCCATTTCCGCACCTGTGGATTCAATAGTGGATTTATCTGGTAAAAGTTCCTTATAACTAGGCTGATGATTCATTTCCCTTAATTTCTCTTCGATTTTTTTACCTCTCGCATATGCGTATTGAATGTAAGGGGCAGTATCTCCATCAAGACTTAATGAATCGTTAAAATCGAAAGTAATCATTTTTCCAAAATCATACTTTATGAAATAATAGCGAATGGCTGAAATTGCAATCTCCTTAGAAATGTTCCTCATTTCATCTTCACGTATCTCGGGATTTCTTTTTCTTGTCTCCAACATTGCTTTTTGTTCAAGCGATTTCAATGCAAGGTCTGCCTCAACGAATATCCCCTTTCGCCCCGACATGTGAGCTGCCCTGTTGTTTTCTGTCTCGATTCCAAGCATAGCTATAGTGTTCTTACTTAAAATAACAGGTTCGTAACCAAGATATTCATATTTTGAAGCAGGTATTCCCAATTTGATCAAGATTTCAATTATAAGATTTTGTAATCTTTCTTGCCTTGAATCGATAATAGTAATGACTCTACTAATTTTATCGAAATCAATAGTGAAATTATTGCGGTCATTTCTGTTCTCCTCAACATTCGCATTTATTTCCTCTTGTAATGTAGTTGAGTACAACTCGGTAGAATCCCATTGGGTTGCAAAAAAAGAAAACAGAAAGGGATTTTTCAAAAAACCAAGTTTCCATACGGCAAACGGAATATCCTTTGCAAAGTATGTTAATGTCGAGTCACTCCTTATCAAAATCTTGTCTCCTTCTGTAGCTGACCTATAAATCCAACATCCATTATTTTTTCCCTCCACTTCATATTTGATAATTTCTTTCTCCTTAAGAATTTCAAATAACTGATACCAAAGACTCGATTGTACTATTTGTGATTCAAAATTGAGCAAGTCATAATGTATTTTGAAATTCCATGTCGTTTTTAGCTGCTCGATTAGAACTTTATTTACTATACTTTTAGTAAAAATCGATGTTTCAGAATTGGGATTTTCGAGTTCCTTCATTATCTTAGTCCTCTTTTCAAGGAGATCTGGTCTATTCTTGTATAACTCGTTCACTTTTACGTAGACTTCGTTTCCGCAATACTGATCGAATTTGAAATATTCAGTTTGATTCGATTTCGACTCCTCTGTGGGTATTCCAGCATGTTTAAATCCTACTATGATGTCTGCTACCTGTAGCCCTGAATCATCCACATAATTCAGAACCTTTACTTTATATCCTGTTTTTTTAAATATCCTGTATAGGCAATCTCCTATTATCGCATTTCTCAAATGGCCAACATGTAATGCCTTATTTGGATTTACACTAGTATGTTCTAATATAATAGTATCTTTATTATTTTGATTGAAGAATCTTGAAGTAGATGTTATATCTTTTATGTTATCATTTTGTAGGAAATGTCCCAGAAAGACTTGCCTGTTTAATACAAAATTGATAAAACCAGGCTTTTCGTATCTAGCATTTTCAATATAATGTCTGTTTGTCCACTTACTACATAACTCTAGTTTTCTTCTTACTATTTCCTCAGCTATTGAAAGAGGAGATTTATGTAGTACCTTTGCTAACTGAAAGCTAATGTTTGTAGAATAGTCGCCAAATTCAGGTAAAGGGGATTCAGTTATATCGTAACTAATTTGAGGATTCTTAAGATCAAAGAGTGTCAATACTTCTTTTAGAAAACCCTCAATTTCATCAATCACTTCCTCAAGAATCAAATGATTTCACTGCTTGCTTTTTGTTCAAAAACTAAGTCTATCGCATTTATTAATCCTTCGCCATTTCCACCCTTTACTATGTGAGTCGCTTTATTACGTACAGTTTCATCGGAGCTTTCAAATGTAATACTGTATTTAGTTTTATTAAACATTGGAATATCTGTTATACTATCTCCTATTGCAATTACTTCTTCCTTGCTGAATTGGAGATATTTCATTAATGTTTCCAATCCAGTTCCTTTATTAACGCCGATTTCATTTATATGATAAGCATAATTACTGTCCACTAGTATCAATTTATGACCGCTATCCATAAGTACCTGATTGCCATGAGCCAAATCAAATGTCCTTTCTAGTACTACTTCGCTCATCCTCGGAAACACCGATTTTTGAGAGACATGTTTTATCTCCTTTCTCAATAGGTCATATCCTTGAAGACATTTTTCTTTATCTGCAAGTATTCTAAAGTCATTTGGTGCTGTACTTATTACCCCGCCGTTCTCGCCAATAGCTGTATGTGTTGTCCCTCCAAAAACGGCTAGCGCAAATGCTTCAATAGATGATCGCCCTGTAACATAAATAACTTGATAACCTAATTTTACGAGGTATCTTAACTTTGATATAGCATTAAGATTTACCATGCCATTTCCATTTAATGTAATTGTTCCGTCAATGTCCACGGCAAAACATTTTATTCTGTTCAGATGAAATCAATATATTAAATAACACATATAAAAATCTAGATTTATAGTGTTCATATTCAAAAATTGTTTAATGAACCTTTGTAATTTAGGTTCAATGTTGCCATATGGGATTGGCAATGCGATTGGTAACGCTGAATGTTTACTATTTCCTTTGTGGAGCACTAATTTTTTTTGTTCTAACAAAATAATAGGATAAAAGGTGAATTATGAGATTTTTCCAACGGAGACTATGATATTAATTACTTATTATGGTATTATTCGATACATGCGTTGCATAAAAGTAATTGAGGCAAATATGCAGAATTGAATACATTGTATTAGGAATATTCTTAGGATAACTGCTATTAGTCTCTTGTTGTAGTTTGGTGAAAGGATTGGCTATTTGCGAGAAATGATGGTTAATCTGAATAAAGACCTGAATTTGTCACTTATTGAGTTGAATAAATTTATAGGAATATTGGGGATTAGAGAAAGCACAAATTTCGTCCGTTCACACAGAAGACAGTTGACAGATAGACTCAGTAATATATATATTGAAATAATCAGTGACTAGAATTAGAATAGATTGAGTTTAGAAGTAGTGCTATTAGAAGATAATAACAACGTATTACTGAAGCGCAGGGAGATAAAATCGATGATAAAAAATGCCGTAGGATCTATCCGCAAAGACGAAGCTGCGAATTTGATAGCCGAAAAGCTACAGATCAATAGAAAAAATTTGATTCCGATCTCATTGGCCAGTGAGTATGGTAATCCTGATGTATTAGCAATGATGTATTACTATAATGACATCGAAGACGCAAGAAAACAGCTTCCTAGATACCGGTTTTTGAGAATAATGGGTAAGGATGAACGCAAGAAAATTATTGATGAAGAAAAAGCTGCCAAACTAAAGGCAAAACAAGCTGCAGCTGCAGAAGCGAAATCAAAGAAAAAGTAATAGCAGCTTGGCAACAATTGAGGTTTGAAAAATTATGGGTAAAGATTCAAAAACAAAAAATGGCGTTTCAAAATTTTACAAGATATCTGATAACAATGTAGAAAGAATTAAAAGAGAGTGCCCCCGTTGCGGGAAGGGTGTATTTATGGCCGAGCATAAAGATAGATTGACGTGTGGCAAATGTAGTTATACAGAATTTCAAAAGGAACAATCTAAAAAAACCAAGTCGTGACACTAATTTTTTAATTAGATTTCCTTTTGCATTTTTAAAAGGGGGTTATGCCCATTCGATGATTTTGTTTCTTAAGTGGTTTTCAATCGGGGTATTTGCGATCGCTTGAAAAGGCAATTTGGTGTAGTTACCTCCGATCACGATACGCTTTGTTGGCAATTTCTTTTCAATCCAGAACGTTTTAGTCTTATTATCCAACTTTGGGTCCACCAAGCCATGGTCAAACTTTGAATCAAGCATCCTCGTTAGGGATCTGTCTTTTTTAAACACCATTCGGTAGTCCATGGTTTTTTCAGTGTCTATAAACCCAGCTTCGAATCCCGTCTGGGGTATCAAATCTGAATTAATATCGAGATTGATGAACTTCTTTATCAGATCTAAATAATGCAAGAATTCATGAGCCACAACCGCATGAATCGTCCCCTTTAATCCATAAAGAACTAGTGGTAAGGACAGTTGAACCATTATTCTTATCTGATTCTGTTTCGTACAAATAGGGATAGTCCTAGCGTACATAATATTGAATTGACCGTATTCTATTTCAGAGGAACTTAGAAACAGGGCTGGTTCAATAAAATAATCTGGATAATCCAGGGAAGTATTTTTCTCAACTCTTTTTATTGCTTCCTCAACTATTTTAATTCTTTTCATGCATTGTTGAACGATTTTTTGATCCAATCTGTTATTATCAATATATTTATCAAATAGTAAGAACGGATTGATCCTTTTCATTTGATTTCCAGTTTATCTAGAATACATAAATTCAATAATATCAAAGTTTATACATTCACATTTTAGTCTTAGGACCTCTGAAAGTGCCGGTTCTATAGGATCATTTCCTCCTATGAATTGTTTGATTGGTATGCCATTGTCCATATTGAAAAGCAATTCCATATTTTCTCCCCTTTTATCAATAATTCTCGATTCGTAAATGTTTCGAGTCACCGTCTTCTTCTTTGTACCAAATCGTACCATTCCTACCAAGCTCTTCACTCTTTGATTCAACTCTTGCTCATTATCCTGATTTCCCTTAAGTAATACGAAGACCTTGACGAGTTGTCTATATCTATGAATATTCTCAATATCATTGGAATCGATTGTTTCGAATTCTATCTCCATACCATCATCAATAAATACTCTCTTTTCCCTAATTAAGGTGGTACAACCACTTGCCTTAACTATGAAAGGCCGTCCTCGACCCATTACGAGACTATTTTTGTCTTCACCACCGGTCCAGCTTATCTTAAATGAATTAGGCTTGTAATTCTGGTTTATTATTTTATTTACAAAAGATTCAATACTACGTTCATCGACTTGAAATTTTGGATTATATAAATCGAGATGCAGGTGATTTCCCTTAGTTCTATTTTTTTGACTAATTCCTCTCTTTAATTTTCGGTATCTTCCCAAGAGGTAAAACTCTCTTCTTGGTATAATTGAAAATGTTCGATCATTTTGGATTATTATATCAAATCTGATCTCAGGATTACTATGATTTATACGACAACTTGTAGTATTTCTTATTTTTTCTCTGATCTGTGAATTAATTTGATTTTTAATATTCATGTTTCCTCGGATTTGGAACATTGATCTTAAATAGTCCTCATTTTCATAGAATTGAAATGGTAAGATAGTTCCTATATCAATAGTCGGAACCTGTTCCTTAAAATCAGATAAATGTTCTCTAATTTGGCTGATTATTGATGGAAGTGTTTCTACAAAGAAATTCTGACAGATGAAACAATTATTGGTTAGATCCGATCTTATAGCCACACGGGTAGAATATTTTAGTAACGTGGTTTTATTATTGCCTAAATTTCTCTTGTGGCAGTATTTGCATAGAGGAATGTTGAAAACAGAATGAGAGATTATTTCCTTCTGACCTTTATTAAGCAACTTGGAATATCTAACCAAGACCAAATCTTCTCATGAGTCCCTGCATCTGCCGGCCTTTTGCTTGCTTCATCATTGTTTTAGAGTTATTGTATTGTTTGATTAGGTCTTTAACATCATGTTCCATCACTCCTGCCCCTCTAGCGATTCTTTTTCGCCTTGCCTCGTGAATGATATCGGGATTCTTCTTTTCCTCTGATGTAAACGATTGAATAATAAATCTCCATTTTTCCATTTTCTGTTGTAAAACATCTAAATGGTCATCCTTGACAAAATTTGACAATCCAGGCAAGTTCTCGATTACATTTCGAAATCCCATTTTTCCCATATTTTCCATTTGGGAGTAGAAATCTTCTATCGTCATCTTTCCACTCATAAGCCTTTTGGCCTGATTTTCATCTGATTGAATTTCAAGATTTCTGGCCATTTCTAAAAGTGCTTTTATGTCCCCCATGCCAAGTAGCCTGCCGACAAAGCTAGTTGGGGAAAATTGTTCCAAGTCGTCAATTCTTTCACCAGTACCTATAAAGAGAACCTTAGCTCCGGTAGCGGATGATGCCGCAATCGCTCCTCCACCTTTTGCCGTTCCGTCTAGCTTGGTTAGAATAATTCCACTAATCTTGGCATTCTCATGGAAAATCTTTGCTTGATTGAAAGCTTGTTGTCCAATCGTCCCATCAATGACCAAAAATACTTGATCAGGTATAACAATCGAGTACATGGATTTCATTTCATCCAACAATCCTTGTTCCTCTTTATGCCTGCCTGCCGTATCTATAATTATGATATCTACTGGCTGAGTTTCAAAATATGCTAACCCATTCTTAACAATCTCCAAAGCATTCTTGTTTTCTTCCTCACCATACACCTGAGTATTTATCTTACTACAATTCATTTTAAGTTGGGTTAATGCCCCAGGTCGCCAAGTATCAGCACCTATTACGCCTATTCTATATCCATGTTTTGAAAGCCATCTAGCTAACTTTGCAACAACAGTTGTTTTTCCACTACCTTGAATTCCAAGCATTAATATGGTGTTCTTCTTCTCTGAATTGAAATCAATCAAGTTCTCCTCAACTTTCTTTCTGTCAATAGTTCGGATTGTTTCTCCACTATAGCCTAAAAGGCTTGAGAGTTCTCCATATAGAATAGTAATGATATGATCCTTTTTTGACAAACCTTTCGGAGGTGTCTCAGATAATGACCTTTCTTTCAGATTCTTAGTTATTTGTAAAACCAATCTGACATTCACGTCGGCAGCTAGCAATGCTCTTTGCAAATCCTTGCATAATTCATTAATCAATTCTTCATTGACATCTGAAGCACCAACAATTTTTTTTAGGGCAACACGTAAATTGTCTTTTAGACTATCAAGCATATAGTATCTACTTTTTTATTAGATCAACTTCTGCTATTTCAAATATTCCCCTTACTCCGTCCCAAAATACACTACTTTCTTTAACAACTAATCTTTTTTTATAAATGGGGCAGTCCAAAACCAACGTTTCTGCTTCGCCGCCTTCAAATGTGATGTTAAATCCGAAATTCTTACTTAATCTCCTCAAGGTCAAATAGTTCGAATAATCGATAGTTTTTCCCAGCCAATACTTGTCTAATCCTCCTGCTGCAACTCTGGTGATAATGATTTCAAACCCTTGTTTGAGCAGCTGATTGAAATAGAATTCACTATCTATATGCCATAGAGGCGATAATACATCCAAATTTAACTTTCTGCAAATCTTGTCAATAATCTGTAGCTGAAAATTACTGCTAATGCAACCATGACTTACCCCTGAGATCGGAAAAGAGTAACTGGCTTTCTCTATTGCACTGTACAATTGATTTGATTCAGTTTCCTTATCGAATGAGTGACAATACACTTCAATTATGGGAACATCGAGTACATTAGATATCTTTCTTAGTAATCTGGTCGAAGGATAATGAAATAACATGCTTTCATCACTTACTGGATGAATAACTATCAAGCAATTTAGAGTATGGCCCTTTCTAATTAATTCACTTATCGCAAAAGTACTGTCCTTTCCTCCAGAAAAAAGTGCTGCGAAATTCATTCCATTAGAAAGCCTTTGTCAATAAACTAATAGTTTTTATACTCGAATACGCTTTTTGGAATTATGCAAGGGATCAATTCTGAAATTATTGCAGGATTATCAGTATTTCTGTTGGGACTTTTATTTTTCATTGCTGGATTACTAAACTCCGTATGGGCCACTATTTTCGTAGTCGACTATCTCATTATGGCCATAGGTCTTGCTACAATAGGGGTAGGAGTATGGACAGCGATGTATGAGAAAAAACATCATCTCCACAAGTCTGAACATCATCATTGATTTTACTTTATAGTTATTCGTCAATGTAATAGATCAAATTATTTCTATAATCTTCTTGAGATCCTAACACAATCAGGGTGTCTTTTAATTTTTCATAATTTGCTGCATCACCGTTTACACTTCCTTGCAGAATCAACGTCAAATTAATATTCGAACCTAATACGTCATGAAGTTCTTGATTTGAGGTAGTCACGTAAGGTCTTAGTGCCCCTCTGAAAACTTCTGCTCTTGCTCTTATGAGTCCTGATATCTTTTTTCCAGTAGGTGCTTGTGGACCTATTATTATGATGTTGCCTCTAGCATTCTTAAAAAGATCTGGACTTTCTAATGCATTTCGAGATGCCATGGATAGTGCTGATTCGCGAGTAATTAGATGAGGTATATTTATGAATTCTTCAACTAACCTATTCCAGCTCTTTGGATCAAGAGAAGTGAATTTATTCTCATAGTCATATGAGCCTGTGAAATGAAAGGTCGAATCTACCTTTCCATAACGAGAATTTATTGTATTGAATACCTTTTTCACGGCATCTTCATTTGAGAAATCCAAATTATGATGATGAAAGTCTTTGAACAGACTGTTTGAGACTTCTGAAAGTTCATTTTTGTGACTCAAAATTATCAATTGTTTCGTATTACTATTTTCTATTTCAGAAGCTAGCTTTGCGACTTCTCTTAATTCCGTTTCGGAAGTAGATGTTACAGTTATCAAAATTACTTTATTTTCGAGCGTTTTAATAGGATCATAGCTTATTTTTCTTTCGACAATTGGCTTTACAGGATAAAATACCCTATCGTTTGGAATGACTTTCCCGTTTAGAAGTTTACTCGTATTTACATCGGCTAGATTGAAAACCATTTGGGCTACATCGTCTTGTGACAAAAATTCATTATCCACTATCATTTTCTTGGTATTGTTCTGCACTTTTTCCGCAATTTCTTGAATTTTTTGCAAAAGTTTTTTTGACAAATCTTGAACCTTGTCTAAATCTAAATTTGCATTAGCCTCGACTATGCGTTGAGCAACTTCCTTTGAATGAGTCTCTATGATTTCATCATCGTCACCCAGATAGGGGAGCAATTCTGTAGATATCTCTTCTACTTGCTTGTTGGTCAATCCTGGGAAACCTCCAATTCTTAAAAATTCTGCAGCTGCTTTTGGATACACAGTTTTGTAAATTCTATCTGAATGAACCGGGCCAGGATTTGTTGCAATGGCTTGTATACCTTGTTCGACTAACTCCCATGCCAAGCATTCAGAAAGCCTATTCTTTGCACCTTGGGCTGCAGTATATGGAGTTCTAAATCTATATGGTCTTTGTTCAAACTTGTTTTCTTCTGTGAAAAATGTAGATATGGTCACTATCTTGCCTGATTTTCCAAGTACTTCCAAACCTTTAACACTGGTCCAAAATGTCCCACTTAAATGAATAGACACACAATCTCTAAAATCTTGAAAAGTTGAATTGGTAAAAATCTTTACCGGTCCAGATACTCCAGCATTATTAACTATGATATCGATGTGTCCAAATTCACTTTTGATCTTATCATACATTGATACTAGTCCATCCAAATCTGAGACATCGACCCCTGGGAAATAAGTTACTCTAGAATCAAACTTTCCTTCTCTTATAATCTCGTTGAGGATTGCCGATGCCTCGACCAGAGGTTCTTTTCTTCTGCCCAATATGATAATATTATATCCTGCACTTGCAAATTTTCTAGCTACTGCTTGTCCAATCCCTGTTCCACTGCCAGTAACAAGTATTGTTTTACTAAGATCATTCATGGTGATAATAGTTGTGACATAAATATTATTATTATTTGTTTATTGGCAATTATATTATTGATAAATTTCCTAAGTTATCTTGGTAATTGATAAGACATTATTCTTACTATAATAAAACTTTAAAATAAGTTGTATTTCACAGATAGTATAGAAATGGGCGATTATGGATTAATCAATAGATTTGTACCGTTGGGGGAAATAGTTATATGAAAATTAAATTTGGACTAACTTTTGGCTTAAATGTTGCAAGATTGGGCTTGGATGAGACACAAGTAATTACCGCTGCACAAATTGCGGACAGAACAAATTTTGACTCGGTTTGGGCCATGGATCATACAAACGTACCACAATGGAAAAATGCCGTTGTAAATGACGCCTGGCTTATGTTGGCTGCAATCGGTGCCGTAACAGACAAAGTTGAATTGGGGACTTGTGTGACTGATGCCATTAGGAGACATCCATCTACTATTGCATTGTCAACAGTGACCCTCGATCGTATAACCAAAGGCAGAGGTATTTTGGGCATTGGAGCCGGGGAAGCCCAGAACGTGGTTGATTTTGGAATCGAGTTCAGTAAACCTGTTACTAAATTCAAGGAGCAACTGGAAGTTATTCAAAAACTATTTGATTCCAGTCCAGATAATAGAGTAAATTATGAGGGAAAGTATTATAACCTTGTCGAAGCCTGTTTGCAGGCTAAACCTGTGAGAAAACCAAGACCCCCAGTGTATATTGCGGCTGGAGCACCAAAGACCTTGGAATTATGTGCTACATATGGAGATGGTTGGATTCCAATTGGTTACACACCTGCCCTTTTCGAGAATCATGCAAATGTCATAAAAGACCACGCAAAGAGGCTAGGGCGTGATATATCCAATTTCGAATTTGCGAATGATGTAGATGTTTACTTTACTGAAGATGGTGAGTCGGCCTGGGAAAAAATGAAAGGAGCGGTAAAAGTGAGTTTGTATAAACCAGAACTTCTTAAGGTACATAACATTCAACAGGATTCAGAATTTGATTTCAGAAGATATTTCACAGAATATGCCATGAATAAACCAGAACTTATGGAGCAGATGAAAAAGGCCTCACTTCAAATACCAGACGATGTGGCAAGAACAGCAATTGGAGTTGGAAGTCCTGACGATGTCATAGAAATGTTAGAGCGCTTCATAAAGGCTGGCACCAATCACTTTATTATTAGGTTCTGGGGAGACGGATTGTATAAGAATATAGAAACATTTGGTAACAAGGTAGTACCTTATTTCAACGATTTACAAAAATGAGGTGCCACATCAAAAGTAATTATCTAATGACTTTGTTTTAATACCTTCTTTACCTTTTTGTTTGGGGAGACCATTTTTATGCGAAATTGATTCTGCATCATATCCTCTCCTAACCAGCTCCGTTGCAAATTCCTTTTCAAAACCATGAAAAGTATAAATCTTATTGGGTTTACATCTGGCAACAACTTCCAATAATTCTTCAAAATCACAATGATCACTAAAAGGAATTACGTGGTCAAGATTCATCATATACTTGTACCTCTTATTAATACCCCAACCGCTAAAGCCAATTGTGATTGCTCCATATTTTCTCTTCAACCTGTTAATTACGGCTTGGTTAGAATTTACTAGGGGGTGTATCAAAATCCATGGTTTTTTATCTAATATTTCTTTTTCAATAGCATTGGTGAGAGATATTTCTTCTTCAAGGGGAATTCCAAATTTTCTGTATATCTGATTAAACTTCAGTACCTCATCATGCACTATTAGTGGTTTCCATGAACCAAATAAGGAACAAAGAATTTGTGCTTTTCCTAGTGAGTATCCCATTAGAATAACGGGGATTCCTTTATCATACATATTGGAGATGAGTGAATTTACCTCGTGGATTACGTGTTTTAATGGGGGGAAAATATATTCACGTTTACCAAATGTCGATTCTATAATGAGGGTTTCGACCTTCGGTATTTTTGGTTTTGCTAAAAAAGCTCTATCTCTCATTGAAAGATCACCTGTATAAAATATTTTGTCTTCTAAGAGGAGACCTCGTGACCCAAGAATATGACCAGTGTCCACGAATTTGAATTCCCTATGACTACTTTCAAAATTATCAAATATGTGACCTCTTATCTTGGCGATTGCAATAGTTTCCTGGGAACACAAAATTTTTTTTTCAAAATTGAATTTTTTTAGACTAGTTTTACTAACTAAATGATCTGTATGTGCATGTGATATAAACACCAGGTTCTCAGAGGAGAGTTGTCTAGGGTCCAGATAGATTCGTGTATTTTTATCATGCAAAAAAATCTGGTTCTTAGAATCTGAGGAAACTCGGTAACTCACAATCCCATAAGACATCTTTGCTTATTTATTTAGTGTTATTGAAGCTGTCGATCCATTAAAATTAAATTTGATGAATCGGACATCAAAATATTGGCAGAGGTTAAAACAATTTACGTATTATTGGACGGTGTTGGGGACTTGCCTCATCCAGAATTGAATCATTTGACACCCTTAGAGGCAGCTTATACTCCTTTTCTTGATAAGATAGCTAGAAAAGGAGTATCTGGAAAGGTTACTAGTGTAGGTGAAGGGATTGCACCTCAATCGGATATTGCTGTCTTTAACATGCTGGGCTACAACTTTAAGGATATGGAATACTTCGGCAGGGGTGTTGTAGAATGCATTGGATGTGGTATTGATTTTATCGAAGGCGATCTGGCGCTAAGAGGAAATTTTGCCACCATATGTACTTCAGACAAACGGATTCTGGATAGAAGAGCGGGTAGGACGATTTCAAAAGAAGATTCAAATGCCATCTGCGATTTGATAAAGGAAAAGGTAAAGATAAAAGACGTAGAGTATTCAATTGAGCCAACTATTGGACACAGAGTTGTGTTGAGGTTTAGAATGAAAAATTCTAAACTGGGCCAAAATATAACTAATACAGACCCTGCCTATGATAAGGTGAATGGGATTGGAATTGCCCTTGACACATCTCAAACTGATTTGTTTGTAGCCAGGTCCCAGGCTAAAGATGAAATTTCGAAAATTTCTTCAGAAATAGTGAATGATTTTTCGGATCAAGTGATACAGATTTTGGATAATTGTCAAATAAATGAGGATAGACAATCAAGAGGTCTATTGCCAGTAAACTGCATTCTAATGAGAGATGCTGGAAATAAGTATCCCCGAGTTGATGATATTAACCAAAAATACAAACTCAAATTTGCGTCTCTAGTTGACATGCCAGTGGAGATCGGAATATCAAAAATAGTAGGGATGAAATCGTATGAAGCAGGAGGTACTAACGAATACGAATTAAAGGCTAAAAAACTCTTAAGTATACTTAAAGATCATGACTTGATTTATGTTCACATTAAAGGACCCGACGAATTCGGCCATGACGGGGATGCAAGAGGAAAAAAACGCAATATTGAGGAAATAGACAAATATTTTTTTAGCAATCTGATATCAGGCTTGGAAAAAATGGATAATCGACCTCATGTTCGATTCATTATCTGCGGGGATCATTCTACTCCATGCATAAAGAAGGCACATACAGATGACCCAATACCACTACTTGTCTCTGGAGAAGGACTTAAGACTGATGGGACCAGCCGTTATACAGAAAGTAATGCTGACCGTGGAATGCTTGGAAAAATTTTTGGTTACAAAGTGATCGAGATTGCCTTGGAAATTCTAAAAAATAATGGCAAATGATTACTTATGGTCCAAACTATGTGATCTGCTTAAATCTAAGCAGGGCTCCTATCTTCCCAAGACTTTCGATCTGAGCACCCTCTTCTGTTTTTGAAGAAATAATGTCTAATTTAGTTCCAGCAAGCGATGCAAGCTCCTCAAGATAATCTATGAAATCCTTTTCCTTTATTTGATAATCCAAACCGCTGCATTTAGAACATGGCGTAGAAATAATAGATTGTTTTATGTCTATGACTTGTTCTCTTTCCACAATTTTTTCAATTACATTTCCACATTTATTGCAAATAATTTCCAGGTACAAGAGATCAATATTGTCAGTTGCAATAATTGATTCTGCAACGCCATTCTTTAGATAATTAACAACTTCATTCAATCCATAGACGCCCAATCCCTTGCCGGAAAAAACTTCTCCCATGAATTTCTTGACTATTTTCTTTTCTTCCATCGAACGAAACTCTGACATAATTCCCTGCTCGTTGACCTTGTCAATAATTTCTCGGACACCCTCATCACCAGAATATGATGTATCCAAGGTTGCTATTACATTATTTTGCAATCTATAATCTAGATATTCTTCGCGAATGAATGTCTCTTTAGTTGGACCTGGACCGCCTACTATTAAACCTTTGACTGTATACTGGTCGATAAAAATTTTTTGGGCATAATCTGCCACTCTACGATAATACTCGTTTAGTTCATTGTCTCGCAATCTCTCAAATCTCCTTGCAGACTGCCCTCCCTGTCGATGTTTCCCTGAAACACCTGAGGTAAGTGTTTCAACGGTCTCCCACCTATCTCCTGTAAGGATGCCTAATCCTGCCTCTTGTGTATCTATTGAGATTATTGCAACAGTCCTATCATCTTTCAACATTTCCTTTATGTGGTCTATCCAAAAGTGATCGTCACATCTGTACAAATTAATTTGGACTGGTTTCGGAGGGACAACTGTATAAATTTCTATTTTCTCTGTCCCAATGCCTTTTCCAGTAGGAATCGCTCCACAAAAGATTACTAATCCATTTTCAGGTGGTTCCTTATAGAGTTTGAGTTGCTCCATAGTCTTGTTTAGAGCATCCTGAACATGATTTCGAGTAAGATCAGATTTTATATTCGTGGCCGTGCCCGCTTCATTTCTCAACTGAGACAATACGTCATGAATTGGCCTCTTGGGGGGGATATATACGGTTACCAATTCAGTACCATGACCAGTTATTTTGGATAAATCATTTAACATTTTTGTGAGTTTGTATTTTCTTACAGAATCCCATTTCACTTCGCTAGTCGGCTGCGGCATATCTCTTTCACTCCTTTACATAATTTAATTTTTGACCATTCTTTGAAAACCCCTATTAATACCCTTAACTTTTCACATTTTTCAAACTATTTTACAAACGCATAATTTTCTGGGTCACCAGAAAATTTTTTTTACATAATTTATAAATGGATTTCATGCTTTTAGAAAAAAAGGTTACATAATATTTAATTAAAACAAACTACTGAACTTTTTAGGTAGAAGAGTTGTCGGAGTTAAGAAAAGATTATTATGTACCTGATAAGTATGTTATAATACCAAATAATTTTGATCAATTAGATAAATTTTCTGAAATCATTCACAATCAACAACAAACAAGTCATAATATGGAACCTGAAAATTGTCCATATTGTCCTTGCTCAGTCGAAAAATGTAATAATTTGGTTTTGTCATTCGTTGTCAAAGAGGGTATATTACAAAGGCTGTATGATACCACAGAGGAGGAAAACGAAAACTGGACCATTCGTGTCTTTGAATGCAAGGATCCGATCGTGACTTCAACGTCAAATCACCAATATTCTGACAGACCGTTTTATAGGGAGCCTGCGTGTGGTTATGATCTTATAGTTGTTCCTACTCCTCAGCACGAACTAGCACTTTCGGAATTATCGGTGGATCAATGGACAAATTTGCTTTTAGTTTTGCAGGATAGAGTTCGATGGCTTTATAGTCAAAAAGGCGTTACATATGTGGCGATTTATGCAAGTAGAGGAATAAACGGAGACAACAAAATTAAACATCCTCACTTTCATATAACGACCTTCTCAGCTATCCCGCCTATAATTGAGAAAGAGGCCAAGACTTTTCATCAGTCGATGAATGAAAGTGGTAGCTGCCCAGCTTGTGATATGATTGGGACTGAGATAAATGGCCCAAGACAACTATTTTCTACAGACAATTTTATTACATTGGTTCCTTGGGCACCCACGTATAATTATGAATTTTGGATATGTCCAAGAAAACATTCGACTTTTTTTTCTAAAGCTACACAAAAAGAAATAAAAGATCTTGCACTAGTTGTTTGCTCATCACTCAGAGGAATGGATAAGATATTGGCTCGCACTGATTTTAGTATGGCTTTTCATATTTCGCCTGAGAAGAAGAATAGTAGGCAACTCCATTGGCATTTAGAAATCTACCCACTTGTAACTTCCTGGTCTGGACTTGAGCGAGGATTTGGGATCTTTGTCAATACTCCTACGCCTGAGGATTCAGCCAAATTACTTGGTGAAGCTGCTAGGAAGGAATTGGCTAAACTAATCGGAGTACTCTAATTATTAACAATATTAAAATATTGTATCTAGAGAATAGGAGTATCTAAAATGTTTAAGGCAGGCGAATGGTTGTCAATTGCAATATTAGGCCTTGTTTTGTTATTTATTTTTACTTCTATTGGTTTTTTTAATTTTTTAATAGGCCCAAATGGCTCAGGCCCAACTACCACCGTAGAACCTTCCAGTGCTTACTTTCAGGTAATTTTCATTTCCTTGGCACCTGCTGTTGGTTTATCTTTTTTTTCAAGAGTCTTATCTGAGGGCTCTAAACTATCATCCATTTTAGTTTTGGCGTCAGGAATTTGTTTGATTTTTGGGATGTTTTATGTTTCAACATTGATTCCTATGATAACAACTGTTGACTTGCCCTGGTGGCTTATTAATTCACCTTGGATTTTTGTTGCCTTTGGTATTTTGCTTCTCGCAATAGGATATCTTGGTTATAGACACGTCACACTGCGATCACAGAGAGATAGGGATCGATAACGAAAAATAGGGAAATTAAGCAGGATTGAAACACACAAGAAAGGCGGAATTCGATATTGAAAAAAACTTTGAAATTGACTCAAGTGTAAATTATCCAGAAAAAATCAACGTGGGTGAGAAACTCCTCCCTATACTCATCAACAAGAAAAATCTCAATTCCTTGTTTTCAAAAAAATCGGACTTGGACAAGGCAATGGCAATTGTAATTGGGACGAAGCCTGATTTTTATAAACAAGCACCACTCTTGATGGAATCTAAGAGACAAGGGTTACCTGCTTTCATTATTTCAACAGGACAACATTATGACGACTTGCTTGGTTATGGCATTAAAGAATTCGACCTCCAAAATTCTATTATTTGTGATTTGCAGATTAGGGGCAACCTCATTCAAAAGTCAAGTGACTTGATGCTTAAATTCGGTTATTTCGGCAGATATACCAAGAACCACTTACCTAATAAAGGGATCTTGCCAATTGTACATGGTGACACGTTAGTAGCGGGTATAGCGACGTTATCTTGGGTCTTTGGATTGGGGCAAAAGGTAAGCCAAAATGAATCTGGACTGCGGTCAATGAGCCCATTAAATATTTTGCATATCAAATCAAAGAGTGTCCCAAATAACTTGGCAGTAGAAAAATTTATCACTGACCAATTATCGATGAAATGGTTTTTAACTCGTGAGGAACCATTTCCAGAGCAAATAGATACCTGGGTCTGCTCAGCAGGAACCAAATACTTTTTTGTCCCTACCAAACTAAATAGGGATCATCTAATACGAGAAGGCTATCCCCCGGATGACATACATATAGTCGGAAATTCTGTTGTAGATGCTATTGATTTAAAACGAAAGAAGAAACCCAGTAAAAGCGTATTCGAATTATATCCAAAATTAGAATCGGGAAACTGGATCCGAATGGATATTCACCGCAGAGAAAATTTGACTAAAAATAGATTCAACGCAATTATAGGTGGCCTTGTTGAGTTGATAAAAAATACTCAATTCAAAATCGTCTTAGTCTTGTTGAATGCTACTATATCAGCTCTCAATAGACATGATCTTTATTCAACAATATTGGATCTTGAGCAAAGCTACCCAGAAAAATTTTTGATTACTCCTTTGTGGAAGGAATATGGACACGTGGTCGAATTTTTGGATAGCGGAAAATGCTGGGCCGAAATTACCGATTCGGGATCTATGCAGGAGGAGCTTTTGTATTTTCCAAATGTTAGTTGTTTTACGGTAAGATTTAACACAGACAGACCTGAAACTGTTTTTGACGCTAGGGGTAATATCTTGGTGCCTCCGATCAACAAGTATTGGTTACCAAAAATAGTTTCCGCTGTTTATGAAAAAGAGGAGGGTTTTGGTTTTAACTTTGGGAAGAAAAAAATGATATATGGTCAGCCGGGCAAGGTATCTACCAAAATCGTAAGAATAGTAAAGAAGGAATTCGAAAGCAAAGAAATTAACTTTTTCCCATGGCTTCACCAAAGACTAAAATATTGGCATGAGGCCGATGACTTTGATTATCTATAATTCTGCCTCGATGCAAATAGTTATATAATTATTAATTAGAAAAATTTTATTGACCTCTGATACGAAGTTCAGAATTAATCTGAAGGAAGGTTTTTTTGAACTTGAGGGAAACGAGTCCTTTGTGGACAAGCATTTAGAAAAGTTTGAGGAAATATTTAAAATTGCCATAAAAGAAGTTATCATAAATAACAAGGAAAATATTCCAAAGTTGGATGTCAATAACATACTAACATCTAATAACCCGATTTCATTGGAATCTTTTCCAAGCGAGAGCGATAAAATTCATTTAGTCAAAAACAAAAATGGAGGAAACACATCAACACTTGATATGCACACTGAAGTTCCTATTTCAAGTAAGAGCACTAAACATTCAATCCCCAAGTTATCTGTGAACATACCCCCGTTACCTGTGGATCTAAAGACAAGTGATAATAAGCCGGGACTACGAGAGTTTTATAAGGAGAAGAAACCGTCCAACCATTATGAGAAATCTACTCTATTTGTTTATTACTTGACAAAATATAATAAGCAAACTGAAATTAAATTTGGCGAAATATTATCTTGCTATGAAGAAATCAATGAAAAAAAACCAAGTGTTATTGACATTGTCAAAAACTCTATACGCTACAAAGGCTGGTTAGAACCAGGATCCGAAAAATACTCGGCCAGATTGACCATTTCAGGAGAAAACTACATAAAATTTGATTTACCAAAAACTTGAACAGAAATGGAGGAGAATCAAAGTCACCAAGCCCGTAAAATGTTAGTCAGGCCCTCCACCAATCAAATCCTACAAATTTTACGGAATCGTTACCTTGGTTGACAATTGCTAAAATAAATTGCTTCTTAACTGTTGTAGCCAATCTGCCTGCAAGTACGATATCCATACTTGTTATCTTTTCACTGTTCGTCAAGACCTTTACAAGGAAGGGAGCGTGATCTATACCAGGGCCATGTATATAGACCGCAAAATCACAGCCAAATTTTATTCCTGGTGTTACAACGTAGCCTTTGTCTCTAAGACTCTTGAAAACTTTGAATTTTACTTCAAAATTAACGTATTGCTTCTTGCATTCTTTTAAGATTTCATCTGATTCTACAGCGATTCCATTATGTTTAAAAACGTCTAGTTTTTTGTTTAGATTCAAGTAATAGCCTTCAATGAGGTCTAAGACTAAAGGCGAATCGAATTCAGAATTCTTTGGCTTTGATATCCCAAGCGGTTTACCATAATATCCATCAGCAAACAAACTTCTCGATTGATGCAAGTCATGAATGAGTATTCTATTTTCAATTAGTTGACCGGTAAATGGCATCATCAAATACTTAATGCCAAAATCGTGAAGGAATTGGAGGCCTGCTGGCATTTGTCAACCATACCTTCGATCCCTTCGATAGTATCTTTAAAAAGCATCAGATCCTTTGGATTGTGTAGGCAGTCCAACGCTTTTATAGTCATTTCTCTGTACTTTTTATCCACTTCTGATTCTATTCTTTGAACTTCGCCGGCTAACTCTATTGTGTTTTCAGGTTTTATCGTGAGCGTTCTTGACATTTCATTTATCTTAAAAATTACATTAATGATAACATCTATCATGTTTTTTAGATCGATTTCAAATCGTTCTCTTATGACTTGAGGATCAATATTTGACAACCTAAAAGAAATACCTCCTATAAAACCAGAAATTTCATCTATGAAATAGGCGGTTCTCAACAAATCCTCTCTATATGTCATCAGGCTTCCAATGGCTATGACTTCTCTTGTAATTTGTTTTCTCAAAATAACAATTTCATTTTCGATTATGCTCATCCTCTCGAAGGATTCTGTAACCTTTGTCTTATCTCCATCAAAAATTGCACCGGTCATTAATGCCAGTTCCCTGGATAGATTCAATATCTTGTTCGTTTCTTCTTGCAATATGGAAATGGTTTTTCTCTTGGCTTGGAACTCTAGCTCACCGCTATACATACAGAATTTCTAATTTCCAATTGTTCTTATAATTCTTTTTTTGTACCCCGAGGGAAGATGAGTTTCCAAAAATCCTAATTTAATTCATAATTGGTCATGTTTTGCTTAATTTCAATAAGATCTCGTAAGATAGAACTTGCAGTTTCCATGCCACCGGCGCCTTTTCCAATTATCGTTTGTTCTCCTGAATGTTCTGACCTGAAAGTAACGGCATTTAATGTCCCATTCACACAAATCGGATCGTCCTTTGAAATAGGAAGAGGTTTCACAAATAATTCACTCTTATCACATTTTGCGATCAGTTTTACTGATTTTCCTTGTTCTGATGCCTTGGCAAATTCGTTCGGATCTATGTTTGAAATTCCCACCTTCTCTACATCGGCCAGTGTTACTTTATAACCCATAATCCAATTTGCCATTATAACTAATTTAGCAGCTGCATCGTCACCATCGATATCTAATGAAGGATTTGCTTCTGCATAACCCTTTTCTTTTGCATCCTTTAGAGCTTCATTAAAGGGTAACCCATCAGCCATTCTGGTAAGTATATAATTTGTCGTGCCGTTTAATATCCCAGTAAATGATGTTATTTTGTCTCCTTTAAGACAATGTTTTGCAAAATCCAAAACTGGAGTCCCTCCCCCAACTGTTCCACTAAACCTCAACATTACATTATTATAATCTGAAAGTTCAATAAGTGATGAAAATGACAGTGCAAGCGGACCCTTGTTGACCGTAATAACATTCTTTTTTGATCGTAATGCTGAAATAATATGTGACAACCCGGGCTCTGCTGTCGAAAGATTCGTAGGGGTGAGCTCTAAAAATGCTTCCGCATCTAAATCTTCAATATAATTATCTGAGGTTAACTTGGGTCCATCAAAGGATTCTAAACTACCATATTTTTCTTTGGTCGCGAGTACCTTTTCCAAATCCAGTCCTGTTGGTGAAAAAGCTATTCCTTTGCTGTCAACACAAGCGATTACTCTTGGTTTAATTCCATAGTCTTTGTATAGACTTGAAGAACTTGTCAAGAGCAATTTTAAAAAGCTTTGTCCAACGACGCCCATGCCACATACGATTATCCTCATTAGATTTGTCTTTCTATTAATATAATCAGAGATTATAATAAAATTTGTATTCCATAAACAATAGTTTGCGCCATAAATGATTTAGAATTTAAGAATTTATTAATAATACATTAATAAATGAATTTATGATAAATTGATATGTTATGACGACTCCAGCTGAAGAACCTACAGTCAATATTGATGATACTGTTTCTAGGAACATGAGTGATACACACTTTGATGTTGCCATCATTGGTTCAGGACCCGCCGGATACACAGCGTCAATATATACATCCAGAGCTAAACTCAAAACAATTATTATCTCCGGAAGCTTGCCTGGTGGACAATTGATGACTACAACTGAAGTCGAAAACTTTCCGGGATTTCCAAAAGGCATAACTGGACCAGAATTGATGATGAACATGCAACAGCAATCTGAACGGTTTGGTACAAGAATAGTGATTGATGAAGTAACAAGAGTAGATTTCAAGAATAGACCTTTTAAGATATTCACGGGATCGGCTGAGTATACAGCAGAGAGTGTGTTAATTTCAACAGGTGCGTCCCCTAGAAAGTTAGGGTTAAAAAGCGAGAGTGACTTCTCTGGCAAAGGTGTTTCATACTGTGCAACTTGTGATGGCCCATTCTTTAGAGATCAAGAAATTGTTGTTGTGGGGGGCGGGGACACTGCACTGGAGGAAGCAACCTTTTTGACGAAATTCGGCAAAACAGTAAAAATTGTTCACCGAAGAAATGAATTAAGAGCAAGTAAGATTTTACAGGAGCGAGCATTTGAGAATCCCAAAATTGAATTCATTTGGAATTCAACCGTAGTTAATATAGAAGGTACGGTCAAGGTTGCTTCCGTTACTATTAAAGATATTAATACTGGCGCAGAAACCACTCTAAATGCTGGTGGTTTGTTCGTGGCAATTGGACATGAGCCAAATACTACAATATTCAAGGATCAACTTGATTTAGACGAACGAGGTTATGTGGTGTTAAATAATATTACTCGAACTAATATAGATGGTGTTTTTGCAGCCGGAGACGTCCATGATCATAGATATAGGCAGGCAATAACAGCTGCAGGATTTGGATGCATGGCAGCCCTTGACATTGAAAAATGGTTATCAGAAGCCAGAGGCAAACAATAGAAGGTTTTTAAATTCTCTCTTGTCACATGTTATTAGTCATATGCTAATTGAGAAATGAAATTACCATTTTTTAAATATTTGTCAAATTCTTCATCAGTAAATATCCCTTGTTCTTTATAAAGACTCTTAAACTTGCGACCATCGTCAGCAAATATTCCTACAAAAACGTTTTCCTTACCTGAATTCTTTTCTGCCATATCCATCATACCTGCAAGTACCGAACCAGACGAGGGTCCAACCAAGATATTTTCTTTCATCGCTATCTCTTTTGCCATTCTAAAAGACTTTTCGTTGGTGGCCGTGTACCACTCATCGACAACATCCTCTCTTCTTAAGAATAGTTCCGGCTTGGCTGATTCTTCAAAATTTCTGAGCCCTTGTAATAGATGATTCTTTTGAGCTTGAATAGCAACAATCTTGACGTCACTTTTCTTTTCTTTCAAGAATTTTCCAGTGCCAGTTATTGTACCTCCTGTACCACAGCCTGTAAAAAAGTGTGTTACTCTACCCTCTGTTTGCTTCCATATTTCGGGACCGGTACCCTCATAATGAGCAAAATAATTGGAATCATTCTCATACTGATTAGGCATATAGTAAACATCAGGTCTTGGTTTCGATATTGCATATGCCAATGCTATGCTTTGGTCTGTTCCAGCTCCAACCCTGGGGCACAAATCGTCTGAAGTCTCATGGAGGGCGGCCCCCAATTTTCTGAGGATATTTTTTGTTTCCGTGCTTACCTTTTCTGGGATTACTATTTCAACCTTGTACCCTAAGTGTGCAGCAATTCCAGTCAGTGCAATGCCTGTGTTTCCAGACGTTGGTTCTATTATGATACTTTTGTCTTTTTTCAAAATATTCTGACGTTCGGCATTTTTTATCATCCAATAAGCAGCTCTATCCTTTACTGATCCAAAAGGATTATGCCATTCAAGTTTTGCAAAGATCTTCGTTTTAGGGGTGGAAAAGCTCTTTAATTCTATTAATGGAGTGTTACCAATCCTCTCAATTACATTATTGGAGTATGGATAAACAGTGGATGTACTCATATCACTTTGCCTTTTTAATGGTAAACTCTAAATCTTTATCAGTTTTATTTAGGGATAATAGTTCATGACCGTTTCTATTTACCCATCTTGATATGTCTTCTTCAGAATCGGGGTCATCTGATACAACTTTTAGCAAATCGCCTTTAGTCATTCTTTCCATTTCAATTTTTGTTCTAAATACTGGTTCAGGACAGTATAACCCCCTCACATCAATTGTTTTTGTGCTAGACTTTGATGGATCATCAGAATTGGACGACATAATCTTATAAAGGCATTTCTACTTAATTAAATGTTTTTCCATGAGAAAACGTAACAATACTACATTTGATATTTATCTTCAAAAGTTACATATCTATGGCAAGAAAATCAATCAGTCCTTAAATCTTGGAGAGGATTAATATCATTATTGATTAATCTTATTAATCAATGTTGAGTTAGATAGATATTTCTGCAATATGTTAATATTATGTATAAACAAGGAGATTGAGTTGAGTAATGCTTGTTATTTTTGACGTAGAGGGTGTATTGTTAAATGCGGAGTATTTACCTGTGCTTGCAAAGCTCCTAGGACCCAAAAAAGAAGAGGAAATTTGGGACATTACAAATAAAGGTATTAGAGGAGAAATTAATTGGGAGGAAGGACTAAAGGAAAGAGTCCATGCCTTAAGAGGCATTGAGTATAGTCAGGCATACAGGATAGCCCAAAATCTTGAAATAATGCCAGGAGCAAGAGAACTATGTAGTTTCCTAAAGGGACTGGGTTGGAAATTAGTAGCGGTATCAGGTGGGTTCAATATCATAACAGATAGATTACATACAGAATTGCAAATTGACAAAATATTTTCTAATGATTTGATCTTTAGGAATGGGAAGCTGGATGATGTACATATACGAGTTACATCTGACAAATCTGCATCCGTTAAAAAATATATCGAGGAAAATGGCTTTGTGAGAGATGAAATCATCGTCGTAGTCGACGGCGCTAATGATTTGAAACTTTTTGATCTTTCTGCATTTACTGTAGGATTTTGTCCGGTAGAAGTAATACGAGACAAAGCAAATATAGTAATTGAGGAAAAGGATTTGTCTTCCCTAATCCCAATAATCAAAGAAAAATTTGGGATAAAAGTAAATCCACCTTAACAAATTTTGTCCTCCAGGGTAAATTGATTGTTATCAATCATACCAATACCTATCAGCGAAGAGATTAGGGCAGACCACGATCTCTCCAAAAGTATTCTATCTTCTATCAAATCGTGCGGGCTGACCATCGAGGAGTTTGATATACTAATTGTAGCCCAGAAGATAATTTCTAAATCCGAAAGTAGGCTAGTCGATATGGAATCTATCGTGCCGTCAGATCGAGCGCTGGAACTCTCTAAAGTTCATGAAAAAGATCCCCGATTAATTCAACTTATCCTAAATGAATCCAAAAAAATAGTTCGTCTAACCAACAAACACATCATCGTTCAAACTAAACAAGGTTTTATCTGTGCAAATGCTGGTATAGACCAAAGTAATGTATCCAAAGATCCAAGGTTTGTCTTAATGCTTCCGGAAAACCCAGACAGATCCGCAAGGAAATTAAGGGAGGATATTTTTGAAATAACAAAGAAAAATGTATCAGTAATCATCAGCGATACATTTGGCAGGCCTTTTAGAAATGGTCAGACTAATGTAGCAATAGGAATATCCGGTATTAATCCAATTAAAAGCTATATAGGAACTCCAGACCAGAATGGAAGAGTCCTTAAAGTAACAGAAATAGCAATTGCTGATGAAATTGCTTCAGCAGCAGAATTGGTAATGGGTAAAACACTTCAAGTACCTGTTGCCATTGTTAGAGGTTATGATTATGAATTTGTAAAATCAGACATAGAAAAAAAAATAGAAATTAGTATCTTGATTAGAAACGAAAATGATGACTTGTTTGTGAAATAATTCTAATTAATCTCGCAAACTTAAGACAGCCATGATGTAGTGCAAAATAATTTATTTGCAATGTATATTCATGTTCATGTGCATATGGATATTCTCGTCGAGGGAATTTTGAGCAAAAATAAAAGAGTAATTGCTCAAACGATTTCGAAAATAGATAACGAAGATCCCGCTGCTCATGAGGTTATAAAAAAAATATTCCCTAAAACAGGAAAAGCCATGACAATTGGTTTTACTGGACCTGCAGGAGCAGGTAAGAGCAGCCTAATCGGAAAATTAATCCCATACTTCAAGAACTATGGAATGAGGATAGCTATTTTGGCAGTTGATCCGACTAGTCCAATTACTGGAGGAGCAATATTAGGAGATAGAGTGAGGATGCCTTCGACAATGGACGACGATGAATTGTTTATGAGGAGTCTTGGATCGAGAGGGGCATCAGGTGGTATTTCCACTTCCTTAAGAAATGTGATAAGAATTCTTGACGCTGCTGGATATGATTTAATATTGGTCGAAAGCGTGGGAGCAGGTCAATTAGAGGTAGAAATTTCAAAAGTAGTAAATCTGACAATTGTAATTTTTAACCCAAATACAGGTGATAATGTTCAAGCTGTAAAGGCAGGACTAACTGAGGTAGGTGATATCTATATAGTAAATAAGGCTGATTTAGATGGATCAAACACTTTGTATCTAACTTTGGTAGATCTGATCGGACAGTCATCACGTAATCCGCTTATTTTTAAGGTTTCCGCTAACACAGGCGAGGGACTAGATGATTTGACAAAAAAGATAATGGAACTCATCAAGACAGATGATTGGAAGAATAAACGAAAGGATAAGGAGCGTACAGATTTAGAAAACGAACTCAAGACAATGGTTTTAAGAGAGATAAGAAAAAAGTCACTAAAGATAATTGATTCAAATAATGCTAAGGTTTTGGAACTAGTAAAATCCATGTTGGATAAGTCAAAAGACCCATACACGGCAGCAGAAGAATTATCTTTATTAGTATTTCCTGGCAATTGATATTTTATGAGCGAAGAACAAAAACAGATTAAAACCGATTCAAATATTCCAGTAAAAAAATTCTACAAATCGGAGGATACTAAAGGAGAATATGAATCAGACCCTGGTACTTTCCCATTTTTGAGGGGAATATACCCTACAATGTACAGAGAACGACACTGGACCATGAGGCAGTACAGTGGATTTGGGAGTGCGGAGGAGACTAATAACAGGTTCAAGTTTTTGCTAGAGCATGGTCAGACTGGCTTATCACTGGCTTTTGATTTGCCTACACAAACGGGTAGAGATTCAGACAATATACAATCTGAAGGTGAGGTAGGAAGAACTGGTGTTGCCATAAGCTCAATAGAAGATATGATGGTTTGCTTTAAGGATATTCCACTTGATAAGGTAAGTACTTCTATGACTATTAATTCTACTGCGGCCACATTACTTTCATTATACATCTCTGTTGCAGAATCACAAGGAGTCTCTCCATCTCAAATTAGGGGAACGACTCAAAATGATATATTAAAAGAATATCATTCAAGAAATACCTATATCTATCCACCGAGACCTTCGCTCCGACTAATTGGAGATATGATTCAATACTGTTCAACCAATGTTCCACAGTTTTACCCAATTAGCATTTCGGGTTATCATATAAGAGAAGCAGGTTCGAATGCAATTCAAGAGTTAGCATTTACTTTTGCCGATGCAATTGAATATATTAATACATGTCTAAGTAGAGGTCTGGAAATAGATAGCTTTGCGCCTAGATTGTCATTTTTTTTCTGTTGTACCATGGAATTTTTTGAGGAGATTGCAAAATTTAGGGCTGCAAGAGTGATTTATTCAAAGATTATTAAGGAAAAATATGGAGCAAAAGATCCAAAATCCTCTCATTTGAGATTTCATGTACAAACTAGTGGGGAGTCTCTAACTGCACAGCAAGTTGATAATAATATTGTAAGGGTAACCACTGAGGCATTAGCAGCTGTTCTTGGAGGATGTCAATCTCTACACACAAATTCCCGTGACGAAGCATTAGCTCTTCCGACAGAGGAATCAGTAAAGATAGCCTTGCGTACCCAGCAAATAATAGCTTATGAAACTGGTGTTACAAAGACCGTAGACCCGATGGCTGGTTCTTATTATGTAGAACACTTGACAGAACAAATAATAGAAGGTGTTAATGACTATTTGGCTCGGATTGACAAGATGGGCGGAGCATTGGCCGCTATAGAGCGTAACTTTTTTCAAGAAGAGATTAGAAAGAATGCTTATTCATTAAAAAAAGAGATAGACAAAAACGAAAGGACGATAGTAGGTGTAAATAAATTTAGGGATCAGAAAGACTTGGAACCCAAATTGGCTATAGTTGACCCCCAGCTGGAAATCAAACAAGTTAACAGACTAAAAGAGTTTAAGTTGAAAAGAGACAACACTAAAGTACAGCATCAGATTTCAAAGTTGACTGCTGCTGCAGAAAACCCTGAAACAAACTTGATGCCATTCATCATATCTGCGGTAAGAGAGAAAGTAACACTTGGAGAAATTAGTTCTTCATTTAAAGATATCTTTGGAACATATGTTCCAAAGATATCTTTCTAAACTCTACTATTTTCCTTATATTTTCTGATCTGTCTTACTCTCAAAAAGTCTCAAAGAATCTTGATTGTTGCTCATTATGAGGTTGAACACTTTTCTGCCTACATCGGATTTCTTGTCTATCTTCAATTTTGATCTTTTGCCAATTTGATTGCTGACCAATAATTCTTCATTCAAAAACAAATTGACCTTTTTTCCGATATGCTCCTCATCTAGAAGCAAGTAGATTCTAGAACCAGATTCAGAAATGCTAAAGGGTATTTCACTCCCTATCGAGGGTACCTTAGCCTCCACATCAATCTTGACACCCAATATTTTTTCGATTTCGGAAATTGTAGAACCTCCACGGCCAATAATCTTTGGAATTCTTTCTTTATTTACCAAGACTCGTATCCTGTCATTTGAGATTATCTTTATCTCGGCTTGTGTATCATATCGTCCTATTATTTCTCTTATTTTGGACTCTGCAAGTCTATTTATCTTATTATTCTTCTCGCCCTGACCTCTCTTGTCAATATTTTCTAAAGGTATGATTATGTTTTCTTCACCATAAGAATAGATTTCATATTCCACTTCTTTTGAATAAAAGTCTCTAATCTCAACCACCGGCCTAGAAAGATCTTGTTCAATCATACCCGAGGGAACTTTAACTGTTAACTTTAATTCGTAAATTTTTTCAATCTTCCCCCCATTAATGAAAATAACCGTGTCTATAACATGAGGAATCATACCCAATTCTATTTTTCCGATAAATCGTTGTATTGCATCTAGTGCTTCATTTGCATGGATGACGCCAATCATTCCAATGCCCGTGAGCCTCAGATCAGCAAACATCTCAAAGTCTCTTATTCTCCTCACCTCATCAAAGATGGTAAAATCTGGTCTTACCAGCAATAATAAATCAGCTACTCTCTCATAACCGTTTTTAAATGAACCATACTGGACTACATTGTCGGGAACTTGTAGGTCACGTGGGGATTCGAGTGTCTTAACCAATCTATTATTTGAAACATAGTGATCTGCGATACTGCTTGCAAAAGTGCTTTTCCCAGATCCTGGTCTGCCAGCAATAAGAATACCTTCCGCATCCTTTGATAATCTGTCTACCAAATTAGGATCCAAATTATAATCATTCAGTGTCAATTTCTTTATCGGCCGTACCGCTGTAATTTCTATCTTGTTGGATACTGGAGGAAATGTGATTACAATCCTAAGGTTCTTGTACATCAAAACATAGCATCCATCAAATGAAATTTCAATATTGGAAACTTTCTTGTTATCTTTGGTAGAAAACAAGAAATTCATGATCTCGTCTAGGATCTGTTTGTTGAGTTTACTTTCTGATATTTTTTCAAGAGAAAAATTTCCTGGGGTTCCCTTTTTGGCAAGTGGTTCTACCCCTTCAATTAGATGCACACTCATCGTATTTTGATCAAAGTATTTTTCAATGTCAAAACTAGAAGAGGTAATAGATTTATCAAAAGTGCTTTGTATTCCAGAAGCCAGAGCTGTCAGATGCTGGATATAGTCTGATGTAAAGAGAATAGCATTTTCTTCTTCAGCTATGTCGCAAATCAATGCATCAATCCGTCCATTCTTGGCAAGCTTTATATCACTCAAGCTTGGTTTTTGTCCTGAAATTCTTATTGAAATGTTATGGTTAATGCATTTTTCTCTAATTTTCTTTAACTCCCCCAATCCTACGAATCCATGATCACGTTGTTTGCAGGCTTGAGATTGCAATTCATCGATAGCCAGTCGAGGGATAATGATTTCATAACTATCGTCTATCTCATTATTGTCAATTTTATTACTTATAACACCATCAATTATAATGCTGGTATCTAACACAATTTTTTTATTCAAACTAAATATAATTTAAACATCAAATGGATTACTAAAAAAGGTTACTACCTAGAAGATTTGACTTGGAAGAATAAATGCTGGTTATCATCTATTGGTTTGATTTAAAATAAAATGAAGGTAATCATGGGTTAACGTATCAGAATACTGTTGGATTTTATTTAACTTGTCAGCAACTTTAACCGCACAAATTCTCAATTTTTGCAACTTACAATACTTATTTACACACAGTGGGCCAAATTGAACAATACTAGCGAAGTATAGTTTCTCGAATATTCTCATAGTTGTCACATGCCTCATAGTTGTCACATGCCATTGTTAACACTGTATTGATACTAGTACTTTATTTTTTTAAAATCGCACTACTTTTTGTAAACTATATCTTTTCAAAGACCAAGCAATATTGAACTTTGTGGAGGATGATATCACTATCGAAAATAAAAATATTAATTAGTGATAAGAAATTCTAGAACTCTTTTGCATGAATCAATAACATCCCAATCTGCATCTCTATTACAAGTTCTATCCCAAATATCTGTAAATTCAGTATTGCAATCATCTGTAATTGTTGAATCGGATTTGCAGATATCTACAAAGCTGCTTAATTATGTGTCTAGTTGAAACAATCTTTCATCAAAGATATTGTTCCAATGCTGTTCCCTTTGAGCAATATTCTCATAGCTAGCAACCAAACCTGACATACTTGTCACTCCAAAAATAATGCTTAATATAGTTATAACAATGCCAATTTTTGACAAAGATTTTCAAATTATTCAAGGATCAATCTGACTATATATGCTTATTCTCTCTCCTTCTGCTAGGATCAATTGTATTAAAGAGGTAGACAGTGTAATTTATCGGGTTTAATTTCATAAAAAATTGAAGTTGTAAAATTTATACTTACTTAGGTTATGTTGACAAATTTGCTCAAATGTATAGAAATTCGAGTATCAGTTTTCAATTTACTACAAGTGTTACCAATGGTTATTTCTCAGCGCTTCAATGTGATGGTTTTGTGGACGAATTTAATACAGGATACATGTTCTTTCAGGATTGCTTCTATGGTTAGTTATTCCACTATCCTCTGCTTTTTGCTGAGCTTTTTCATCATGCAAATAGATTTGCATTAGGACGTTCTAATTGGACCCCGGTTTTATGTTCGATTGTCCCAAATATCTTGCTTGAATGCTGCGTCTAATTTTCATCCTTTAAAATATATTGATGAAATGTAAATATAACTTTACTTCCTTGGCCAAGTTGGAATTAAAAAATATCACTAAATCATTTTCTGTAAACTCCTCTGCGGGTGAAGAAAGGAGGGTTTTGGCTGTAGACAGTGTTAACCTTTCAATTGAAGAAGGTCAGTTTGTTTGTTTTGTTGGACCATCAGGTTGTGGAAAATCAACACTTCTTAATATAATTGCTGGGCTCGATAAGCCAACCGAAGGTGAGTTAATACTGAATGGGAGGCCAGTTTCTGGTACAGGTCCTGATCGAATTATGGTGTTTCAGGAGAATGCTTTGTTTCCTTGGTTAAGTGTAATTGATAATGTAGAATTCGGTTTAAAAATGGTAGGAGTAGAAAAAGAAAAGAGAAACAAGATTGCAATGCATTATCTCGAAATGATGGATTTGAGCAAATTTTCCAAATCATATACGTATCAATTATCTGGGGGAATGAAACAACGGGTAGCAATAGCAAGGGCCCTAGTAATGGATCCAGACGTTTTGTTAATGGATGAGCCTTTTGCTGCCCTTGATTCTCAAACTAGAGATCTCCTGCTCGTTGAACTTCAATTAATTTGGGCAAAAACTAGAAAAACTATTGTTTTTGTAACTCACAATATTTCGGAGTCTATTTGTTTGGGAGATAAAGTTGTAGTATTTACTAAAAGACCAGCTCGTGTTAAAAAAGAGATTGAAATCGATTATCGAAGACCGCGATTATCTGAGGATTCAAATCTTTTCGAATACAACAGATTGGTTTTGGATGAATTAAAAAATGAGATCACACAACATAGGAAGAGTGTATAGTTGTGGTAGCAGTAACCATTATTTGGCGATATTTTCAAGAATACCAACTCCTTCGTCAAAACTATTGGGTGATGTCAATAGTATATTGGAAATTCCTAGATCATCCAATTGATAAATGAATTCATAAATGTTGTCCCTATAGGAACTCCAATCAAGACCGATCATCCTTGCAGCCCTTTCATTCTTCAGAGAAGGGACCATGATACAAGGGATCAGTTTGATGCCGACCTTACCCTTTCCGTCGATACTTCCAACTTTTTCAGATTCAGTTTCGAGTAATGACTTTAGATTTTTTATTTCTTCAATCGAACTTATTGATTGAGTAATAAATCTATGAGGCTTTACTCTTATCTTATTACGCAAAGAATCAATGTTTGATACCTTGTTTGGTATTGATAAATCAAGATTAGTTAGATTTCTGAATCCCAGCGAATCAAGTGTGCTAATTACATCTGTTGGTTTAGGTGAAAGGGATCTGACGTTCAAAGACCCGTAACTTGGTTTGTCTCCTTGGATAAAGAGCAACCCCTTAATATTTAAGATGATAGAATCCGCAACGCATTGAATTATTGAATTCATGTTTCTGTCTCTGGTTCTTATACTGCAAGTCAAATTGACAGCATTTTTGTCGTCTATTTTGTTTAAGATCAAATGTGCGGCAGTTAGGCTAGAGAGTCTAGGAATACCTAAAACCGAGTCCGTCAGATGTATGTATTTCGTAATCCCCGATATAATTGAGGCTCTTGAGAGGAATTTTTCTATTTCAAGGTTAAGACTTGATAGATCAATATTTTTCCCATGAAGGATTTTCGGGGGATTCAATTCATAGATTATATTCATATGCAGAGTTAAAATAATGAGCTAACCCTACGTAAAAAAAGTTTTATAAAATCTCTTCTCACAACATATACAAGTGCTTGTTGTCAGATAAACAATTCAGCGAACGAATTCTTAAGAATATTCCCATGCCTCAGGACACTTACAAGCTACATTTGTCAGAAATTGATCTTTCAGATAGAGTTGATAACTCTGGTGTTTTAGTGATAGTTTATTACAATCAGAAAAATATTCCGATTGTAATATTTACCAAAAGGAGTTCAAAACTAAGAAATCATGCAGGAGAAATTTCATTTCCCGGAGGTAGAATGTCAGTTTATGACGATTCGTTGGTGGACACTGCAATAAGAGAAACCTATGAAGAAATAGGGTTGAAGGTCAGTAAAGAGAATATATTGGGATGCCTCACTCCTACAAATACATATACAACTAAAATATTGATTTTTCCGTTTGTTGCTATAATTTATGGTGGTGTGAACAATTTGGTTCCCAATGAAGAAGTCGAAGAAATTATTGAAATACCATTGGAAAGACTAACAAATTCTGTCGAAATAGATAAAACCCATTCAAGTAGTAGTTACCAGATGTTTAAATTCACAGTTGGGGGACACTTGATTTGGGGCGCTACCGCCAGGATACTAAAAGACTTGTTAGAGGTTATAGGGAGTAAAAAAAACAGTAACGTTACTTACTAAAATCCTTTATCATTTAAGATACTCAAAAATTTTTGATTGAATTCAAAAGTTGACAAAGCTCCTCCGATATCCTTTGTCTTTATATTTTTTGTGAACAATTCATCGATTGATTTTTCAATATTTATAGATAGATCTAACATTTCCTTATCTTGATACTTTTCACCTAACCAGTCAAACATCATTTTTATTGCCAAAATAAAAGAAGTAGGATTGGCAATATTCTTACCTGCTATGTCAAATGCAGCACCATGTACCGGCTCAAACATTGCAAAATTCTCACCGATGTTAGCCGCCGGAGCAAGTCCTATACTTCCAGTCACTTGTGCTGCTTCATCAGAAATAATATCCCCAAATAAGTTTGTGGTCAAGATTGTATCAAATCTATTAGGATACCTTATCAGTTCCATAGAACAAGCATCGACGTACATCTCCTCAAATTCGATATTGGGATATTTTTTAGAAACTTCTTTGGTTGTATCAATAAACAATCTGTCACTTAATCTTAGGACATTTGATTTGTGAACAATAGTTACTTTCTTTTCCTTTCTAGAATCCGCTATTTTAAATGCGTGTTCTGCAATTCTCTTTGAAGCATTCCTACTTATTTTTCGCAATGAAATTACTGTATTGTCGTCGGAAAAAAATTCCCAACCTAGGTATAAATCTTCTGTGTTTTCTCTTACTGTAACTAAATCTACATTTTTCGATATGGAAGGAACGTTGGCATAGTTTCTAGATGGCCTGACATTTGCATACAAATCAAAGAATCTTCTCAATACCAATACGACATCTGCAGCAGATTCTCCAACCGGTGATTTTAAACACGCCTGAGACCGTTTAATTTTTTCAAAAGTATCTGGTGGTAACGCCTTTCCATATTTTTGTTTGGCCGTATCCCCTGCTTCTACTTTTGCTATATTAAATTTTATTCTTGCCGATTTGTCATGTATGTACCGTAATATATCCTCTGCACACAGAGATAACTCCGGACCAATACCATCTCCCACTAAAAGTGAAATTTCAAAAGTAGTCAATTACGTAAAACATCCTAGACTTTGGTTTTACTTTACTTTGTTGCCTTTCTCTATCAATTTCTTAAGCATGGTTTTATTAATCGCGTCAATCATAGCTTGAACGGAAGTTACAACAATATCTTTGCCAGATTTTCGAGCCGAGATTATATTTCCCTCTTTATCTTCTACTTTCACGGAAACCTCAGCAAGTGCATCAGAGCCGCCAGTAATGGAATCAAGCTTATACTCCCTAATCTTTATATTTGCTATTCCATGGGCTATGGTCTGGATTGCCTTTAATGCCGCATCCACGGGACCTACACCTGTTTCAGATGCAATAAAGTCCTTATCATGAATGTTTAACTTTACCACTGCTGTCGGTATAATATTTAGTCCTGTAACAATGTGAAAGTCATTTAACTTGAAGCTTTCATCAAATTGTTTGTTTTTAATTACCTCTGATGCTAGTGACAAGAGATCTGAAGTTGTTATCGATTTACCTGCATCTGCTATTATTTTCTGTCTTTCAACTATTTCTTTAAGTTGTGACTCAGTTGTGGTAATACCAAATTCATCTAAAATCGCCTTAATACCATGAGCCCCTGCATGTTTTCCTGCTTGCATCCACCGTTTTCTTCCGACAAGTTCCGGGCTAATTGGTTCATATGTTAAAGGATTGTTTATGATGCCGTGTGTATGGATTCCAGATTCATGTCCAAATGCATTTTCTCCAATGATTGCTTTGTTTGGTTGAACGATGATCCCCATAGCACTGGAGACAAATTTAGATACATCATATAATAATTCTGTCTTTATATTATGTTCTATTTTGTATAAACATTGACATGCCATGACTAATTCTTCTAATGCCGCATTACCTGCTCTTTCTCCTAACCCATTGATGGTAACATGAGCGCATTTTGCTCCAACCTGGAATCCCGCAATTGAATTTGCCACCGCCAATCCAAAGTCGTTATGACAGTGAACACTCACAGGCAAGCCAGTCGAGTTGATTACATCTGTAACCAACTTCGACATATATTGTGGTGTTGAATAACCTACCGTATCTGGTATGTCTATTCTGTCAGCTCCCACTTCTGCAACAGCCTTAAAAACCTTATTCAAGAATTCCCTATCACTCCTTGTAGCATCCTCTGCAGAAAACTCCACTATCATACCGTGCTTTTTAGCATATTCTACAGCGAAAATGGCCTTCTCCAAAACTTGTTCTCTGCTCATCTTGAGTTTGTACTGCATGTGGATGTCGGAAGTTGCAATGAAAGTATGGATGTAACCCAAGTCACTACCAATTGCAACATCAATATCGTTTTTTGTAGTGCGGGCCAATCCGCATATTTCGGCTCTGAGACCTTGTTTCATAATTTTCCTTATCGCTTGTATTTCACCGGGGGACACGACTGGAAAACCTGCTTCAATTGTATCTACACCTAATTCATCTAATTTCATGGCGATTTCAAATTTTTGATCTGGTGAAACGGTAACACCAGGAGTCTGCTCGCCGTCTCTTAATGTTGTATCAAAAATCCTTATATTCTTACTAGAGGTCATCGTCAACTGTTCCCCTTGGTAAAGCTGATACACCAGTTCGGGCTACTTGTATTATTCCATAACCGGATACTAGATTTTTAAACGCATCTATCTTGTCGGGAGTACCGATGATTTCTACAGTAATTGTTTCATTTGTAATGTCCATTATGTTTCCCCTGTAAATGGAAGCAAAGTTTGCAATTTCTATTCTCGTAGTTGGATCTTTTGCACTCATCTTAATTAAAGCCAATTCACGGTAAACTGCGTTTTCTTTATCTAGCACATTAATCTGTATGACATCTATTAATTTCTGCAACTGTTTCACAAGTTGTTCTAAGGTCTTTACATCTGAAACGGTCGTAATGGTCATTCGGGAAAGGTCTGGTTTTTCTGTTATACCTACAGTTATACTTTCGATGTTAAAGTTCCTCGATCTAAAAAGATTTGTGATTCTAAACAAAACGCCAGGCTTGTTTTCTACAATGACTGATAATATGTACATCTTGTTTGCATCTTCTTCGTCGAAAACTGAGTATTTATTTTTCAATATTCATTACGCTCCTATTATCATATCCTTGAGACCGGTTCCTGGTGCTACGAATGGATATACGTCTTCATCAGGATCTATTGGGATGTCAATCACAGTTGCGACATCCGATTTTATGGAATTCTTGACTGCCTTATCCAACTCCTCCATTGACGAAACCCTAAATGCCTGTGCTCCGTATGATTCAGCAAGCTTACAGTAATCCGGGCAATTCTTTTGATGAACGCCGCTATATCTTCTGTTATAAAATGTTCTTTGCCATTGCGCGACCATTCCTAACATTTGATTATTTAGAAGGAACACAATAACTGGCAAATTCTCTAATACAGAAACAGCAAGAGAATTTTCGGTCATGCTAAATGATCCATCCCCTGCTATGTCGACAACAGGTACATCATTTCTTGCAGCCTTAGCGCCTATTGAAGCAGGGAAACCAAATCCCATTGTTCCTAATCCTGTGGAACTAAAAAATGTTCCAGGTGATATTACATCAAAGTGTAATGACGCCCACATCTGACATTGCCCAACTTCTGTAGTTACTATTCCTTCTGCGGGAAGCAATTCACGTAATTTCTTCAAAGCTTTCTTGGCGGTAATCTCTCTTGAATAGTCTTTAATGCTGTCCTCATAGTAATTAACCAACTCCCTTTTTCTTGCCAACCATAATTTTGAAATTTCTTCATTTGTCCTAAAATTCTTTGGAACTAATTTAATAAGTGAACGTAAAGATGATTTCACATCCCCTATTACTGCCGCATTCACTGATTTGTTTTTTCCTATCTCTGCCGGATCTACGTCAAAATGAATAACATTGATATCCTTGCCAAACTCATCAAACCTGCCAACTGTCCTATCCGAAAATCTTGCCCCTATTGCAACTATACAATCAGCTTCCAAGACCATCTTGTTTGCCTCTGCATGTCCATGCATTCCGATTGGACCTAAAGCCAACTGGTGATTCTCTGGAAAAGCACCCTTTCCTTTAAATGTTGTTACTACTGGAATGGAAAGCAATTCTGCTAAGGCTTGTAATTCAGAGAATGCTCCTGAGAGAATTACTCCTCCTCCCGCCATAATAATCGGTTTTTCGGCTTTGAGTAACATTTCACATGCTTTATTTATCTCTGATAAATCTGCATCAACTACAGGATTGTAACCACGAACCTTGATATATTCAGGAAATTCCATTTTTGTAACCTGCTGTTGAACATCTTTTGGAATATCTAAAAGGACGGGTCCTGGTCTCCCACTTTCCGCTATGTAAAATGATTTTTTTACCATTTCAGGTATTTCAGATGCAAGTCGAGGTTGGAAGGCATATTTTGTACATGGATTCGTTACACCTATTATATCGGTCTCCTGAAAGGCATCTTTGCCTATCATTGGTAAGGCTACCTGACCTGTAACCGCAATTATCGGTGAAGAATCAGCATAAGCTGTTGCTATACCTGTCACCAAATTAGTAGCTCCAGGGCCAGATGTAGCAAAACATACACCTGCTTTTCTTTTAATCCTTGCATAACCATCAGCCATATGGGCAGCTGACTGTTCGTGCCGGACGAGTATATGTCTTATTTTAGAATCTACCAGTGCATCATAAATAGGTAGATTCGCTCCACCAGGGAGTCCGAAGATATATTCAACCTTCTCTTTCTCCAAAGCAGCCATTAATGCCGCAGCACCAGACATTTCACTCATAACTAAAACAACTCCAATCTATAGAACTCAATATTATAATAGTAATTTAGGCTTAACAACACTAATTTTGTCACATGTTAAAGTGCAATTTATTGTTTCACTTGAGTTCATCAATAATTATAGTGTAAGTTAATTTATAAATTTTTTTTAAAAAAGATAGAAATGTGATTGGAAATGCTTCTTATCACTCCCATCTATTCTGTAAAAATTATTTACCTTGTCAAGTTCTGGCTGAGGGATTTTTTCTTATAGTGCTTTTTAATTCTGACATGTTCAAATAAAGATCATATGCCTGGGCGGCGGTAAAATTTTCATGCACTATTGCCCTGACTGCTTTAATCATCGCGATTGGGTTATCTGATTGCCAAATATTTCTGCCCATATCCACACCTGACGCACCATCTCGCATGGCATCAGAAGTTAGCTGGAGCGCATCTCGTTCGGCTAGTTTTTTCCCCCCTGCAATTATTACAGGGACGGGACATCCTTCAACAACCTTCGTAAAATCAACACAATGATAAGTTTTTACAACATGCGCTCCTAGTTCGGCTGCGATCCTACATGCCAGTCCTAAATATCTCGCATCTCTTGCCATTTCCTTCCCTACAGCAGTTACTGCTAATACTGGAATTCCGCATTTTTCGCCTTCGTTTACCAACTTTGATAAATTTTTTAGTGTCTGATACTCGTATTTACTTCCTACAAAAATTGATAGGGCCAAACATGAAGCGTTGAGCCTTATTGCTTCATCTATGGATGTGGTAATAGTTTCTTTGGATAAGTCTTCTCCTACAATACTTGATCCCCCAGAGACTCGCAGTACAATAGGTGTATTACTCTCTGCAGAAACCGACGATCGAAGTACTCCTCTTGTTAGCATCAATGAGTCTGCTAAATTTAAAAGTGGCCTAATTGTTTCTCTTGGATTTTCTAATTTTTCTGTAGGTCCAAGAAAATATCCGTGATCAACGGCGAGCATAACACACCGTGCATTATCTGGCTTTATTATTCGTGAAAATCTGTTTTTCATTCCCCAGTCCATTGCAAATACCTATCTGTTGTAGTTTATTGAAAAGCTATAAAAATTTTCACAAATTTCATTCGGTTGTTATAATGATCTTCATTGAATCATTTGCCACGTGGGCACATTGAAATGCCTTTTCAGAATCAACCAAACTAAATTTATGGGTAATCAAAGGTTCCAAATTTATTATCCCATTTTCCATCAAACTAATGGCCTGGTGGATCTCCTTTTCTGATGTTGCATAACTGGGAATAATCTTTAATTCTTTGGAATATATCATATTTAGATCTATTACGGACTGATTGTCTTTGGGCGGGACGCCAAATAGTGAAATCGTTCCCCCCCGGCGTGTGGTTTCAAGTGCTTGGACAAACGCCGATATACTGCTGGTACAAATAATAGACTTGTCAACTCCATCCTTACCAACAATAGATGTTAATCTTTTTTTCAGATAATCTTTGTCCGATCCCTTGACGTTAATCGTAGTAATTGTGGAATCAATTTTCTTTGCAAAATCTAACCTAAAGTCGTTAATGTCCACTACTATTATTTGTGAAACTCCTGAGCACTTTAACAAAATTAAATGCATTAATCCCGTGGGCCCAGCTCCAAATATCGTCACATTATCCGCTTTTTTCATATTGATCTTGTCTATAGAACGTAAACAACAAGCAACCGGTTCTATGAGCGCAGCCTGTTCGTAAGCGATTGAATCTGGAATCTTGGCCACACCGCCCCTAGATACATTCCATTCTGGAATCAAAATAAATTCCGATAAACCACAGGGTTCAATGTTGCTTCTTTGATACATTTCACACATTGTATAATCTCCATTATTACAGAACTTACATCCATAACATGGCACGTGATGATGAACAAAAATCCTGTCTCCCTTTTTAAAATCAGTAATTGCCTTCCCCAACTTAACTATCTCTCCGACTGGTTCATGACCAATTCTTGAGGATTTCATTCCGTAACTCCCAAAGACTTTTTCTAAATCCGATCCACATATACCACAGGCTTTCATTTTGATTAGTATTTCATTCTTGCCAACTTTTGGCAAGACTATTTCCTTTATCACAATCTTGCTTTTATTTAGAATGGCAGCTTTCATAGATGAATGTTGAATGCACGTTTATTAAAGTTGTATTACTTTGAATACTTTTTAGGTTTTTTTTGAAAAATCCTTTTGCACCCTTCGCAACAAAAATAAATTTTTTTATCATTAAATTCCAATACTGTAGCAAGTTCCTCACTTAGCTCAATTCCACATACAGGATCCACTGGCACAATTCAAAAAAAAAGATACATAGATATTTAATATTTCCTAAAATTTATTTTGCGAATATGGATCCAATGGCCTAGATTTAATCTTTAGGTCAACGATATTTAACCATCATTTAATTTATGAAGAGTAATCTAGAACGTATAATGTCTTGTCCAATAATCGAAATTTATTGTTACAAATGCAATAGCAAAATCAAACACATGATAAACGTCAAACCAATAAGGGACGTTTTGAGAAATACTATGAATAGGTGCTCAAATTGTGGCATCGAATTGAATCCGACAGATTTTATAATTGAATTAGAAAAGCAATAGATTTATTGAATTTAGAGCCATGCGAGATAGTTATAAATTCGTAGACTAATTTATCTATCTCGTGTCGTTTGATAAAAAAAAATTCATTTCAGGTTACGCTACATCATCTGGAACGACTAATTTTAGAAATTTGGCAATAAACAAGGGTGTCCATAATTCACATTTCAAACTTGTGGAGGACATGTATCTTTCATCCCTGGGTATGGGAACATACTTGGGAAACTTATCTTCACATGACGACATGAATCTAGAGTCCTCAATTTATCATAGTGTAAAGGAAGGCTCCATTAATGTTATTGATACCGCCCTCAATTACCGGTCTATGCTCTCTGAGAAAAGTATTGGCCGTGCAATACGCAAATTAATAGATGATGAAGTAGCACATAGAGATGAACTCTTTGTTTGTACAAAGAACGGATATTTTACAAATGACGGGGACTTTGCTAGTGTTGATTTGAACGAGTATCTAAGATTAATGTACCTTGACAAGAATATCATCAATCCCGATGACATAAGTTCCTCTTATAATATTATGAATCCCACCTACATATCTAATTGTATAGATCGGTCATTGTGCAATATGGGTCTTGATACTATTGATTTGGTATATATCCATAACTCATTTGAGAGTTGGTTTAATGAGGTTGATAGGCCAACATACTTAGAAATGCTTTATAGTGTTTTTGAGGTGTATGAGAGATATCGAAGAAGTAGGAAGATACGTTATTATGGTATGGCAACGTGGGATTGCTTTACAGCACAGGAAAATAGCGCAAATTACTTGTCTCTGAACGAAGTAATAAAAATCGCAAATGACGTAGGAGGTGATGATAACGGTTTTAAATTCATACAATTACCATACAACTCGTTTATGACCGAACCTTATACGTTACTGAACCACAAAATCGATGAGCATTCTCAAAATGTATCAATTTTAGAGGCGGCCAAACACCATGACATACATGTGTTTACGAGCATCCCATTATTTCAGGGCAAATTGCTTAGTTTAAAAATAGATGGTGAACCATTAGTCAATTTGCCCTTTGAATCCACCAGATTGCTCCAATTTGTACGTTCTACACCTGGAATTGTGGCACCTCTTGTGGGTCAGAAATCAATGGAACATACCGATCAAAACATTGTGATCTCAAAGTACCCTCCGTTAACCCACGAAGAATTCAAACATGTATTGGGCCTATTTGAGTCTTTAAGAAAACAGTATAATTAGGCTATAATCTTGTGGGTTGTGTGTTGAATTTAGTCTAAAAGTCTGGCTCAGAGCTATACGATTTAGATTTTTGGCCGCTTCTGCTATCGCTGTTAGTTGTGGCCTAGCATTGACTGTCTGCTTAAACCCACTGGAGTTTAGTGTTTTAAATGCAATTCTGATATACTTGGGAGTTTTTTGTCTTCACAGTAGCGTAGATTTGCTCAACGATTACTTTGATTTTAAGAGAGGAATTGATTTAAGGACAAAGAAAACAAAATTTAGTGGAGGTACTGGTGTACTTCCAGAGGGATTGTTATCTCCTACCAGAGTTTATTTAGCTGGTATCGTTTTCCTACTTATAGGATTAATGATAGGAGGATTTTTTGTATTCTCAAAAGGATACATTATTGGATTAATTCTTTTATTTGCTGCGATCTCTATATTACTTTATTCTACAAAACTAGTGAATCTGGGTTTAGGTGAGTTATTTGTCGGAATTAAGGGAATGTTAATAGTTGTAGGAACATATTATGTTCAAACTTCTATGTTAGCAGTTGAGGCAGCTGTTTTAGGCGCGGTAGTGGGTCTTCTCTCATCAACGGTTTTATATGTTAATTCCATTCCCGATATAAAACCTGATAGGGAAGGAGGAAGAAGGACACTGGCCATCCTGTTAGATAGGTACGGCGGCAAAGAGAAGTTATATTTTCTCACTGGGTTGTTCGTTTTGATATATTTTACTGCAGCCATCTTTTTCATGCAACTTGCTAATGATTTTACGATTTTGCTCCTACCGGCTATTTTTTTATTACCCTTAGTAGTGAAAATTTTGGGCGGCTTCAAAAATTATTTCAATGAATCCAATGATGTCGGGGATTTGGATTACGTAAAGATAATGGGCAATACTGTCTTGTTTTCCAGACTATTTGGGATAGCGTTGATATTGGGAATCACATTTGTCATACTTTTTAGACTGAATACCACATGAATAGTATATGATTAGGATACAGTGTTCGGACAAAGAAAAGTTGGATTTTATTTGTAATCTTTTGAATAAATCACAACAGCAGCTGCCTATTTTTCAAGAATATTATTTTTTTGATACTCTCTTATCAACCCAAGATTTTGCTAGTAATTTGTACAATAATGCTGAAACAAAATTTCCAGTATTCATACTAAGTGCATCTCAAACTGGAGGTAGAGGACGACGAGGATCGAGTTGGGCTTCTCCACGGGGTGGAGTTTGGATGTCCATGATGTTTGAGAGCGAATTGGAAACAAGCGAATTGTTCACTTTCTTGATATTGGCTGCTCTTATCGTATCTGAAGCAGTAGAATCTCAAGTTGGGATAACTCCCCAAATTAAATGGCCAAATGATCTTCTAATTGGGGGAAGAAAATTTGCTGGAATTCTAATGGATACCGATGTAGAAACAGGCAAGTTAACCAAGGTGACAATTGGGATAGGGATTAACTCAAATAACGATCTTGAAATAACAAGAAATCAGATTTTAGACAAATCTACATTAAAACCCGCCATAACAACTTTAAGGTCTGCTTTTGACGGTCAACAAATTAATAATTTTGAGTTGGTATCATTCATTTTGCACAAATTCAGCAATCTTGTACCTAAATTAAATTCAAAATTGTTTAGAGATGAGTTAAGATATTTATTCAAGCGAAAAATCGAAGATTCGGCATCGACTTTAAGCTATAGATTTAAGACCAAAAACAATGAATTTGCTGGTGAGATCGTCCTGGTTAATGATGATGGGTCTATATTGGTGAGAAATTTAGACGAACCACGTAGTAACCCTTTGGTCAGGATTGATTCAGTTTTTGATACTAGCATGGGCTAAATTTCATATTCAATTTTACGTGTCTGGAATCAAATTTCTTTTTACTTAGGACCCTATCATTCCAGGCATTTTTATGGGGGACCTAAATTGCTTGTCAACACTTATTCCTTCTGCTGTAACTACCTTCACACTATTTAGACTTGCACCTTGAGGAGGGGAAAGTATTATTGTTTGACCTGGTTTTATCGTTTGTAAGTTTTCTATTATATCTCGATTATTATCATATATGACAACGATATCATTTAGTGGCAACTTGCCATTATTTTTTAACACAACTCTTGAATTGACCAAGAGTGATTCGGGATCTCGTAAGGCATCAACTTCTAAAGAGTAATCTTTGAAAGGAACAGAAATGAGCACATTGTAAAGTACTACTATCGTTACGACTACTACCGAACAAATAAGTAATAGTTCAAGCTTTTTTATCTTCAATACTATTATTTAATATAACTATTTTGTAAAAAAGGGTTTTCATTTGTCATACTATTTGAATATAATCGCTTAGATTTAGTACATTCTGTTAACTGGCACTATTAATTTATAAAATTTTACGCATTCCTAATAAATTGAAGAATCTGATAGGTTTAAATAGGATTTAGTTTCAGTGAATAATACATCGACCAAACCGAAGGGGAACATGCTTAACAGGCTGATATGATTATTAGCCTGTTAAGCAATTAATTTTGTTAATGTCAATTTGGCAGAAATTTAAAAGAATTAATCATTTGATTAGCAGTGTTTTCGTACGAGCCGTATTTGTCCGTTGAAGCCTTGTACGTCAATACATACAAACTCTCATAATTAGAAATTACAATTTGCATTGCCTTTCTATTTTGTAACTTGCTGTCAGTTGCAGTAAAAATTATTTTACTTGCTTTTTTTCCATCTATAGTTGTAGGTGTATTAGATTCCAATTTGAAATCCTTATGTTCTGACTGTATTTGAGAAATCAATTCCTCTGCTGCCGAAACCGTGGAAATGTTTTTACCTGGAGTTGGTATTGTTTTTACTACCAATCCAGCCGGATTACTCACAGAATTGACATCTTTGGGGGCGATAAAAATAACTTCATTATTCAATTTAACTGACCTTTCCCAGTTATTTGGATATTGTATCTCAAAATTGTGTTTGTTATCTGTATAGGTAAGCATGGTTAGGGACTCTCCACCAAATAAAGATCCAAAAACTACTGGATTATTATTATTAAATCCTATAAGAATAATTGGAATAATGATTCCGGTTAATAAACATAATAGAACTAATTTGTGATTACTAATTTTAGACATATCATAATATGTACTTACCATAATATCAAATTTCGCGTTCTAAAGAATTAACTAAAGAAAGCTCTAAGGCTTAAAAAAAGAATGAACTTACTTTGATCTCGAAATAGAAACCTCTATTGTAGAGACATTTCTTGGTTTATCATCTTCAGTACCCGTTAAAGTATCTGAGCCTAATTTTACACTTTCAACTCTATAACCCAACGTGTTCATCCTCTTGACAATAATCTGAGCCACATCTACCGCCCTTGTAATACTCTTTCCTCGAGCTTTGATCACAACCGTTGGTTCATTTGCCAGTTGAACTAGTGTTGCTGTTACATACGTCATTAGTGGTTTTTTGCCTATGAATATTTCGTTGCTCTTCCTGTTTCCTGTTTCGTATTTGCTATGTGACATGAAATATATTGCATAACTCAATAATATAATGGTATATTATTTGTTCCAATCCTCCAACATCTCCAAAATTCTTTGAGGATTTTTTTGTGCCTTTTCAACTAATTCCTTTTCAGTAACTTCATAACAATTGATCAACTCATTTTCATCTTTAAAAAACAAAAATAGTGAATTTTCAAATAAGATGGGATACAAATTTTCTGTAATCATCAACTCCGGTTTGATTTTTATCTTATTATCTTCATCAATAAGTATAGGAGATTCAGACATTGCTATTTTCAAATATACTATGTGTTGAAAAAAATATTACTATGAGAATAAAATTGTAAAAGCAATGTTCACACTTTCTCAATTAGGGTCTATTTGTTGACAAAAATTAATTCACCAATCATCTTTATGACAAAACCAATCCCTCCGACTGCTCCGATAGCTAATAGAACTAACCTTAAATGTGTAAAATAGTCATCTTTGCTGGTTTTTTTTGCTAATTTTAATGTTTGAAATATCTCCATAATTCTTCTTTGAACGGTAGTGCCGATTGATGATAACAACTAATTTCTAATGACTAAAAATCATTAATATAATTTTAATATTTCTAATTCAAAACTGATACAATAAGAGTAAAATATTATCCTAGACATATCCTTGAGGAGCACTCTGGATGGAGTACACAGGCTCTTTATCTGTACGCTGCATTTCAACAAAAGTTTCTGTAGCTTGTATCCCATTAATCTTTCCAATCCTTTCTATGACCACTTTGTGCAGTTCCTCTAACGTTCTAGCATAAACAGATAGGATTATGTCAAATCGTCCCGTGACTTCAATTAATGATCTTACTTCTGGGATTTGCATTAGTTCATTGTGAATAGGTTCCTTGAGTTTTGGATCCCTATTGATTCCTACCGTTGCCTTAATATTAATACCAAGTTGCGATTCATTTATTATAACAGTAAACTTTCTTATGAGCTCTCTTTTCATCAGTCGCTTTATTCGACTATACAAAACGGATGAGTTTATATTCAATTTCTTGCTCAACTGGGGTATAGAAATACTTGCGTCTTTAGTTAATTCTGATAAAATTTTCATATCTAATTCATCAAATCTTTGCAAGATTAACTCAACTTTATAATTATTGGCTACATTAATAAATGTAATTAAATTATTTACCTAAAATGATTATTTAATTATAAAATCTGGGGATTATTTGGTTCAGAATATTAGTAAATATTATATTGTTATGGACCGGTAATTCTAATTATGTTCGGGATGTCAAAGTTAAAAGCAGGTAGTTTTGTATTTGTAGTCAAAAGGGATGATACATCCAATTATGTAGTCATAGGCAGGATCGTTTCTGATGCTGACAAGGTCTATAGGATTAGGGGTACATTTATTCGACCTATAGGTTTGATAGAACGAATTAAAGCTGGTAGGGCTCAAGGCAAGCCAATAGATGCATTAAACAATCCTGATCCTAATAACTGCATTTTCTTTATAATAGATAGATTAGATACGGGAAATTTTGATGAGGTAGTTGATCCTCGAGTAGATAAAATAATACCCATAAATGAAAATAGGTATTTCGTTTTGGATGGTTGGATAAAAGAGAGCATGCCTGAGCTATTTAGCAATTACTTTAATTCAATATCTGAAGATGAAAAGGCTGAGGCGCGTAGTATTCTGATTAACCGGATGAATTCTCTTATGTCACAAGAACTAAAAGAACATGTTTATGCCGTAGCACGCAGTTCTCAAATTTTATAAAGTTTTATATTATGGACATATCAAATTTTTCTTATCATGGAATATGTATATGCTGCTTTATTATTACATAAACTAAAGCAAGATATCAATGAAGATAATGTAAAAAGTGTAATAAAATCCACAGGTGTCGAGCCTGATGATGTTAGAATTAAATCCTTAGTCGCAGCTTTGAGTGAAGTTAACATAGAAGATGCATTAAAAGCCGCTCCAATAGCAGCAGCCGCAGCCGCCCCTGCCGGTGCCGCAGCAGGTACAGCCCCAGCCGCAGCTCCAAAAGAGGAAGAGAAAAAGGACGAGAAAAAAGAGGAAGAAGCACTCGAAGGTTTGTCTTCTCTTTTCGGCTAAATCTTTTTATTTTTTTACAATTAAATCATTTTCAGTAATATTAGTATCATAATAAGATATTTTCAGTGTTATATTTTCCTCAGAATAGACAATTCATGTATTGATTAAATTGTAAAGCGGATATTATAAAATTATAAAATTTCTTTAAGAAATTAATTAGTTCTGAGGTGAGTAACCTTTGGAACTTAGCTGCTGGGAGAGGCTTCCTGCAACTGCATTAGCCTTTGCTAATACTAATTGAACACTTTCAGTGGAAAGATATCCTGCCTCAACTGCCAGTGACAAACCATGCTGTTTAGCTTTTACCAACAATAAGGGTGTTGACTCCTTTGTAAAGTAAACTGCCTCTACGGAGAGAGATAAAGCTTCTTGGAATGATTTTATTAACTCATCTACATAATCTTGGACTACTATCTTGAGATCTTTTTCCTTAAATTCTAGTCCTTCTGCAATCGCGTAGTTAACTGACACGCCCGCTTCAATGGGTTTGACATCTAGTTTGCTTAATAAAGCTGCCAATTTTTGAGATATTACGTCACCTGGTTTTGCAACTATAGTATCCTTTGAAACCCAAATTGTGCCCTGATCAATTTTTGTAGGCACGTTTGATTCTTTGAATTCTGACAAAACCGGACCAGGATTTATTCCTGTGTTACCTGCGGGTATGACTAACTCATTTGGTGCTATATCGCCCCCCTTTGCTGCCATAAAAATCTTATTTTTGTCAAATGTCAGGTTCAATTTGAATGGACTCAAATTTGTAAACATGAGAGCACATTGCCCCTCCAATTCTTTATTTAGAAATTCCAAACCCTTTACATCATTAAATATCTGTTCAAATGCCCTTTGAGCCACTTTATTTTTGATCGTCAAAATTTTTATCTCATTTTTAAACTTCTTTCTAATTGCCATGAGTTGAGCAGATCTTACTTTGGTCATTCGACACAAGGCTATTACACTGTAGGATTTTGCCAGGTTTTGTAAATTCTCATACAAAGAAACCTTTCTTTCTGGATATGATGTTCGACCTAACTTGTTGATTACAGCGGTTTGACTCATTACTATTATCCCTACCGATTACTTCCCAAGGGTACTTGCTTTTAATGCTTTACCCATAGTGAATTTAATTATTGCATTTTTGAAATTCTTGTCTCCCTGAGGAAGTTTTTTTTCAACGGAGGCTATTACAGCACTTGCATTGGCTGCTAGCTGCTCATCTGTCATTGACTCGTCTCCTATTTTTGTGGACATATTTAATTGATTTTTTGATCGTATTCTTGTTGACGATCTCAATCTTGATGCAATGTTTTCTATTGGAGCTCCGTAGGGAACAGGTGTAGGCATTTTACCTTTTGGACCCAAAAACTGACCTAATGAACGACCTACAGATGACATTAAAGTAGCATCTGCTAGGAAAAAATCATAAGAACGAACAATTTTTCTGGCTTCTCTCCTGTTGGTCCCTATTCTATCTAAAGTTTCAGGTTCCATCACTTGATCAACACCTGCTTTCTTTGCTCGTAACCCCATGTCTCCTGTTGCAAGCATACAGAGTGAAGCTCCATCCTTGGAAGGATTAGGTAAAACCACAATCTCGTTTAGGCTAAAACCTTTTTTTACATCGATATCTCTTAGTACCAAAGTTAATTCAGCTGACTGAGCAAAATTTCTTTTTGGAGTGGCTTCTCTTGCCTTTTTAACAAGCTCCTTTAATTGATCATTGTTAAACATTAGTATATGCTTTAAACTCGTAAAGGCCATTTAAAATCGTTTTTACGTCAAATAGTATTCTGTGGCTGTCAATAGAATGAAAAAATCTTTTTATTCATTTTGAAGAGGAGATGATATTTATGAGTACCTCTATGATCATGATAGACTCCTCCAATTTGTGTACAAAATATCACTTTAATTTAACAGATGTTAAATAGAATCGTAGGCTCCAAACATCCAGAGGTAGCCTAATAACTGAATCCTTCCACATTTGCAAGTCGAGTCTACAACTTACTAATCTTGTTTATATAACTTATCAAGCGCTTATCTAGAAAATCAAACTGGAAATCTGTTAAAGATCCTCTTCTATATGTATTGAAGATATCTCTTCTGAGGTTTTCCAACTTGATTATACTTTCTGTTTTATCACCTACATCAGCATCTTCAATTGCCTTGTTTGTTACTTGGATTAGCTTGTTGAATTTTCTTCTCTGACCTCCTTTGAAAAACCATCCTAATAATACAGAAGACATTCCTGTAATACCTCCTATTAGAAAGATATACTGCTCCGTTGACAAAGTTGGTCTAAAATGCGCAATAATATTTCCGTATTCAGATGCCCTAAATTCAATCGGATTTGAGGAACCAAAGACTAGTCCAGACCAAGAATCAAACGAAAACCCTCTCTCTGGAACAGCTTTGCAGGTTGCTTCTACGTTAGTCGGAACTGTAGTTGTATTTTGATTAAGGTTTTTAACTCCATTGCATTCTATGAATCCAGAATTATCGGGTCGGGTTTCAAACCCTATCCTTACTATACTATCATCAGTTTCTCCATCAATTAGAGATAGAGTGTTGGAAGCAGTATTGGTAACGTATGTCAAATTGGTGATTGGATTAACTGCAATGAAACTAGCTATGAGTGGAAACTTGATGTTTGTGGGTAGTGCATAAGGATACTCTGCTCGCTCAGTTATAGAAGATGGGTTAACCTCAATATCCTTAACCTTCTTGAAATTTGATTCATTTATTATACTAACAGAGTTGGAGGCTATATTACTAACATATAATTTACCTAGAATTGGATTTACTTTCAATCCTACCGGGGACTTTCCCACAGGCAGATTAGATATAACTGTGTCATCACTGCCGTTGATTATAGAGATCGAATCAGACCCGTAATTGGAAACATAAATTAGATTTTTTTTCTCATTTATATCAATACCAGCTGGTGCCCTTTGTACATTGATGTTTTTTATGAAACTATTATTGTCTTCGTTGATAACGGTTAATGTTGAATTAGCAATGTTTGAAACGTATATCTTATTTGATAGCGGATTAACTGCAATTCCATAGGGGGCATTTATCCCATTTATTGTCCTAATTACTTCATTTGTAATTCCATCAATTACTGAAATAGAATTCGAATCAATGTTAGTAACATATACCCAACTGCTTGACGGATCAACTGAAACCTGAACTGGGGATCTTCCTACTGTGATATTGTCGATTACCGAGTCCGTGGAACCATCAATTACAGTTATATCTTCAGAACCTCTATTTGTTACATAAATTCTATTGTTAAATTGATTTGTATCAACACTATATGGAAAAATACCCGTAGGAATAGTCTTGATTAACTTGTCTGTCTTTGCGTCAAAGACCGAAACAGTATTGGAATACTGATTTGCAACATATATCTTATTCGTAAATGGATTAAATGTAATCCCTACTGGATAACTTCCCGTACTAAAACCGGAAATAAATTTTCGTTCGGTTTCTTGTCCGTCAACAGTGCTAAATGAAAAACCAAAAAAATCTTCGTGATCGTTGTGAAAAATTTTTGGTAAGAGGCTACCCTCGATAAAGATGAAAAAATCGGTGCTCGATAATGAGTTTATTAAGATCAATAGAACAAGTGCTACGGATACAGCGAAAAACAACCTCACACTCTGACTATTATTTTATCGATTATAATTTTTTGGTATGATTTGATTTGTTCCAGGAAATAATTATGTAAGAATTTTACTAATAAAATTTCCTTAACAAATATATCTCAAATTCCTTTATATATAAAAGTCAAGTATAATTGGTACTACAAGGATTTCCAACAATCTTATCTACAGCCTCTATTGGATTACTATTAATATTTTCGGTGTCTGACAACTTTCTCGTTTTGTCCTATGAGGTAACTGATCAAAATAATGAAGGCGTATTTAGTTCCCTGAGCCGAAATTTCGATAAAACATTGGAGGAAATAAATAGTGACGATAAAAGCCAAAGCTCAGAGCATCAAGATAGTCCTTCTAATACAGCCAATACCGACGACGACTCAGAGCATCAAGATAGTCCTTCTAATACAGCCAATACCGACGACGATCTCTTACAACAAAATTCTACATTGGCAGCTGAGTCTCAAAATTCAACAGATATTGCAGAATTAGAAGATATCAAACTAGAGACGCCTTTAATCTAAATAACGCTCCTTCTCTCTCTGGATTTGGTCATGACTGTCGAAGTTGAAACCTATAATACAAACTTGAATAAATATTGAAAGTATTCAAACTGGCTCTTAGTTGTCGCAAAGAAAATCATTTAGAATATTGCCAGAAAAAAGATAGATAAATCACTATGCCACTATGTCTGCTACAGCATCTCCTCCAGATGTTCTATTGGTAGAGGTAGCTCCTCTATCTTCCCCATCAATCAGTGGGAGCCCTTTCTCAGCAAGCACTTCATCTAATAACTTTGTGTCGTAAATTCCTGATAGGTTTGGTCTTTCCTTCCCTTTTTCAATAAACCCAAGGTCATATGCGTCATTGGCACTCTTGTACAGTGTTAGTTTTAGTGGATCATAAGTTATTTCCAAATTTGAATATGCATTACTAAGTACTTGTGGATCAATTTTTTGACCTGTTATTCTATCGAGCTGAGTGTTAAACTCCTTAACGGCATCTGTCATATCCTTGTTTATCCACAATGTTTCGTCTACATGTGCTTGAAGTAACCTTTTGATCACATCAGGGTTATCTCTTAAATAGTCTGTCCTAACGATGATGTTGCCAGTAACAAATTTACCATTAGGCCACAAATCTCTTTCATC
>LLBY010000374.1_pt3 | contig 60297 bp, 53 predicted proteins | sample 1489401 | NCBI WGS metagenome assembly LLBY01 (sample SAMN04092656, study PRJNA295927) | soil metagenome | biome: Soil prokaryotic community; feature: Bulk soil; isolation source: soil from tomato rhizosphere | host: tomato cultivar Hawaii 7996 | place: South Korea | collected 2011-11-01 | reverse complement strand
TTATATAATATATATTATATAATAGTGATAGGTTTTTTTATTAAAAAATATTTTATAAAAAATTTGGAAATGTCAAAAATTATTTATATATTTGTATTATAAATTAAAATACTATGAATATTGAATTTTTAAAACCTGATAGAATATTATTTGGTATATCATATCAAATAGGTACAGTAATAGAAAGAGATTATGAAACAAATGAAATATTATCTGAAGAAGTTAAAAATATATTTTCTTTAGGATTTCTATTTCTAACAATAAATATAATAATTTAATAATATGGGGAAAGGAATAAATAAAGGACAAAGTTTTAGAAGACAATTAAAAAGAGGTAATATAGATAAATATGGTAATAAATTAAATAGACCATTTAATAATTCAAAAAGAGAAAAAAATTCTTTACAATTAGAAAATGAAAAATTTTATTTTAATATGAAAAAATATATTAATTATTTAAAAAATAAACAATCTAATGAGCAAGAAAATAAATCTGAATAATATTTTTAATTATTTACAAGCACACTCTAGAAAACTATATGATTTATTTATAGGATTAAAATCTCATGAAAAAGAACAAATAGAATATAGAATGAGTAAATGTTCTAATGATTGTGCTTTAAAAAAAGAATGTATTATGTGTGGTTGTGATTATCCAGATAAATTATTTCAAATTAAATCTTGTAATCCAGAAAGATTTCCTGATATAATGAATAGAGTAGAATGGGATAAATTTAAATTAAAAAATAAAATAGATGGCTAAAACTCTAAATACTAGTAAAAGACCCTTAACTAAAGAACCTAAATTAAATGTAGATCTTAATGAAGAACAAAAAGATTTTGCAAAATTATTTTATGAATATGATGTTAATTTTATATTAGGTGATTTTGGATCAGGTAAAACTTTAGCAGCAATACATACAGCTATAAAATCTTTTAGAAAAAGATATTTTGATACAATATGGATTACACGACCTATGATAGATAAAAAAATGGGTGCACTTCCAGGAGAAATTGAAGATAAGTTAGCTCCTTGGGTATTCCCTATTAAACAAAATTTAGAAGTTTGTCAAGGTAAAGAATTAACTGATAGAATGGAAAAGGATGGAGAAATAAAAATTATGCCTATTCAATTTGCAAAAGGAGTTACTTTTATGAAATCAGTTGTAGTTGTAGATGAATTTCAAGATATGACATATGAAGATTTTAGAACAATATTAACAAGATTAGGAGAAGGTTCTAAAATGATATTTTGTGGATCTAAACAACAAATAGATAAAGTCATTGGAAAAAATAGTTGTATATATGATGTTATGAAATTAAAAGACTCAGGATTAGTAAGTTTTACAGAACTTAAATCAAATCATAGAAATCCTATTTTAACAAATATTATTAATTATTTAGAAAATAATGAAAATACATTACAATAATAATTTTAAAACTGAAACTGAATTAATAGAAACAAGAAATAAAATAATTACTAATTTAGAAAAATTAATTTCTAGATTTAAATATGATTACAGTATTGTTCAAACTTATTCAAAAAATAAATGGAATTTATTGATAACAGTACATAATGAGTGAAAAAAGAAAAGAAATGGAAAAGTTATATAATTACTTTAAAAAAGTAAATAAATTCAGTCCTTTTCCAATTATAGATAGTGAAATATTACAAAGGATAGATAATAAAATAAAAACAAATAGTTTTGATTATGATGATGAACCTGTAGTTTGTTGTGCACATTGTAAAAATTTAGCATTAATTACAGATGATGATGATAATGATATTTGTCCTTTATGTAAGAATTCTCTAAATGAAACTGAAACACATAGAACTATTTTTCATTATTTAAATAAATACAAAGGAAGATGGGGTAATGAATAACAAAATAGCAATAATTAAAACGAATGAAAAAAACTTTTATAAACATTGGTTAACATTAACAAAACCACTACATAAATTATCAAATCAAAAAATGCATGTAATAAGTTTATTCTTATATGAGTATTTTAAATTAAAAGGTAAAGTTGATGATAATTTAATATGGAATATAGTTTTTAGTAAAGAAATAAGAGATAAAGTAAGAAAAGAAGTTGGTATAAAAGATCAAGGGCAATTTAATAACTTATTAACTAAATTAAGAAAAGAAGATAAAGTATTAATTAATAATAGAATATCTAATTCATTTATACCTAAATTAGATTTATCACAATCTAATGAATTTAATTTGATATATAAATTTGAAATAAATGGTTAATATTAAATTTAAAATTAAAATTAAAGAAGTTGCTAGAAAATATAATTTACCTGAAAGTGTAGTGGAAGAAGTATTTAATAGTCAATTTAAATTTTACAGAGATACTGTATCTAGTTTACCTTTAAAAACAATAGAAAGTGAAGAAGAGTTTAATAATTTAAAAACTATTTTTTATTTTAAATATATTGGTAAATTTTTTACAAAGTGGAATAAAGTTAAAAAATTACAAGATTTAACAAAAAATAAAATTAAAAAACAAAATGGAGAAGAATAGTGTTAATTTTACACCAAGAGGTAGTTATATATTAGTTACTAGTAATTTAGTAAAAAAAGATAAACAAACAATTTATACAGGTAAATCTGCACCTGAAATTAAAGAAGTTCAACAAGTTGTAGCTATTGGACCTGAAGTAAGAGATGTTAATATAGGAGATTGGGTTGTATTAAATATGAATAATTTTATTCAAACTGTTAAAGTTAAATCTCAAATTAAAGCAGGTATAGGAGGAATGGATATGTTAAAAGAAGAAATTGTAATTCCTTTTTTTTCAGTTCCAGGAGATGAAAATGTTTATATTAAAATTAATTCAAGAGAACTTGAAGGTGTTATAAATGATTATAATAAATTACCTGATAATATAAAAGAATTTAAAACATTAATAGAATTTACATTAGAACAAGAAGAAATGAATGAATCAGTTAAACATATAAATAAATCTAAAACAGATATGTTTAAAGATTCAAATAGAAAAGAAATGAAACCTTTACTTAAAACTGAAACTGGTTCTGGACAAATAAAAATGTAATATGATATTTAAGAAATATATCAATTTTGAAAATGAAGAAGGTGATGTAATAGAAAATATTATAATACCTTTTGATATTCCAAAAGAAAGTATTCACGAAATATGTCCTCTATTTAATGATTATGGTGCATGTTATAAAAAAGTGTCAATACTTAAAGATATATATGGTAATCAATATAGAGTAAGAGGTAATTGGAAAGAATTAATTAATTATGTTAGACCAGAAAGAAATAAAATATCTTATTAATGAAATTATTTAAAATGGAAAATTGGAATGTAGTTATAACTGAAGAAGCTTATTTACTACAACCATTTAAAAAAATATTAAATGCTGATAAAACTAAAGATAAAGAAATAGCCACAAAAGAAATGGCATTTATATGGTTTTATGCAGATTTAAAATCTACTTATAATTACATTTTAGATAATACAGAAAAAATAGAAGAAATAAAAAAAGATTTAAACTTATCAAAAAGTTGGAAACCCTCTAAGTTAGTACTAGAGGGTATTTCTTTTTATAAAGAACGCTCAAAAACTGTATCATCTACAATATTAGAAAATAGTCTATTTATAGCAAATAGTCTTTCTGATAAAATGAAAAAAATTATAGAGAATGACACTGAACTTTCCATAAGTGATATGGAAAAGGTATCAAAAGGACTTGTACAAATGCCTAATATAGTAAATTCAATTCAAAAATTAGAACAAACAGTATTAAGAGAACAAGCTGAACATAGAGATAAACAAGGATCAAAAGATAGAGCATTATTTGAAGATGGAATTTAAAATGAATAAATATCAATCTCCAATTCCTGAGGATATATCTAAAAAAGTAAAAGATGAATTATTAGAATATATTGAAACAATTCCTTTTATTAAATATTTAATATCTACAGAAGATGTTAGAGGTTTTGCTAAAGATAGAAAAAGATACTCAGAATTAAGTGATGAAGATGAAGATAAGTTTTTTTATGATGATAGAATCATTGTTGATATAACTAAACCTCATATTTTAGAAGATGTAGATTTTTTTAGAGAAAGAGCTATATTTTTTTTAAAAAATAATAGATATACTAATATACCACCTAATCCTAATCCTAAATCTGAATATGCTAAATTTTGGAGAGAAGAAGTAAGACGTTGGAGAGAAGGATTAGTAAGACCTTCTGATGGAGAATGGATTCCAGGTTATTTATATTTTTATTGGAACTATAGTCCTATTTGGTTAGTAGAAGAAGATGAAAATAGTAAAAATAAAAAACGTCAAAAAGCTAAACGTATTAGAACATTTCCAATGCCTTGGTTAGGTGATTATTTATTTTTTCATTATGTAGATCAAGCTAGACAACGTGCTCAACATGGTAAATTATTAAAAATGCGTGGGTGTGGTTGGTCATTTAAAGCTGCTACTATATCACCTTGTAATATGCATACTATGCCTGGATCAGGTATGGCTAATTTTCATTTAGCTTCTGAAAAAACATTCTTAATTGGAGATAAAGGTGTATTTGGTAAAGTTGTAGATAACTTAGATTGGATTGCTGTAAATACTCCATTACCAAGAATGAGAATGACAAATTCATTAAGATCAATGGAAATACAATATGGTGAAGTTGATATCAATGGTAATCGTAAAGGTTTATTATCATCTGTAACAGGTATATCATTAAAAGATAATCCAGAGAAAGCCAGAGGTATTCGTGGACCTTTTATACAATATGAAGAAGATGGTTTGTTTCCTGATTTAGAAACAGCATGGGGAGTAAATAGAGAAGCTGTAGAATCAGGTTCATCTTCATTTGGATTTATGATGGCAGGTGGTACAGGTGGTACAGAAGGTGCTTCATTTGAAGGATCAAGAAAACTATTTTACCATCCTGATGGATATAATATTTATGGTGTACAAAATGTATATGATAAAAATGTACAAAATGGAAATTTATGTGGTTTCTTTTGGGGTGCATATATGAATCGTCATAGATGTTATGATCCAGAAACAGGAGAACCAGATGTTATTAAAGCATTAATTGAAATTATAGAAAATAGACATAAAATTGCTAGTAATACAGCTGATCCAGCAGCTCTAACTCAAGCTAGAGCTGAAAAACCTATTACACCACAAGAAGCTATAATGCGAACTGAAGGTACAATATTTCCTGTTGGAGATTTATCTGATTATTTAAGTACTATTAAACCTGAAGAAGCTAGATTTTGTTCACAACATTATGTTGGAGATTTAGTATATGATCCAGTTGAAGGAGTTAAATGGAAACCTAATCAAGATATATTACCTATAAGAACTGTTAATTTAGAAAAAGGTAGAGATAGAAGAGGAGCTATAGAAATATTTGAGATGCCTAAAAGAGGTGCAGATGGTAAAATTTTTCCAGGTAGATACATTGGTGGAGTTGACCCTATTGATGCTGATGAAGGTGAGTCTTTATTTTCTATTCAAATAATGGATTTATTAACAGATAGAATTGTAGCTGAATATACAGGTCGTTATCCTAAAGCAGAACAATGTTATGAAATTGCTTTAAAATTAGCAATATTTTATAATGCTCAATTAAATTATGAAAACAATTTAAAAGGATTACATACATATTTTAAACATAAAAACTCTTTAGGTTATTTAGCTGATACACCTGAAATATTAAAAGATATGGATATGTTAAAACCATCTATGGCAAATCCTAAAGGAACTAGAGCTACTAAACAAGTAAATGGTTGGGGTAGACAACTACAAGTTAGTTGGATGTTATCTAAAGCATATACTCAAAATGAAGAAGAAAGTAAATTAAATTTACATACAATTAGATCTATAGCTTATTTAGAAGAATGTATGATTTGGAATAGTGATGGAAACTTTGATAGAGTATCTTCTGCTAATATGTTGTTTATATTAAGAGAAGATAGATTAAGACAAAGAGAAAGTCTTAAAAAACAAGAAGAAAAAGTTAAAAATTCTTGGACAGATAGTTCTTTCTTTGAAAAAGTTTATGGTAATAAAACAGTAAATAGTAATGAAAAATATAAAAGTTTATTTGGAGAGGATAAACATGTTAGCTATTTTAAAAAACTAAATAATTAATTATAAATGAAAATATTTAATTATATTTGTAAATTATTAAATAATATATAATGAGTTCGATAGTATCAAAAATGCCACGTCAAAAGTTACCTTATAAAAGTAAGAATAAAACTTGGCGTAAAAGTAATATAGATCATGCAGATAAATTTTCATTTTATAATAACGAAAGAATTAGACAAACTTTAAGAAATAGGATTATAAATTTAAATTTATATAATGGTATTTTAAATCCTGAAGATATATCTAATACATTAAATCCACAAGGTATTGAAGCATCATTTATGACAAATGAAATACCTCATCATCCTATTATGACACCTAAAATAGATGTATTAGTAGGTGAAGAAATTAATAGACCATTTGATTGGTTTTTTACAGTAATTAATCCTGATGCTATTTCTCAAAAAGAAAAAGAAAAAGATAAATTAGTAAAAGAAAAACTTATATCTATTATTCAACAAGGTTTAAATCAAGAAGAAGCTGATATAGAATTAAAAAAATTTAATAAATATTTAAAATATGAGTTTCAAGATTCACGTGAAAGAATGGTGAATCATTTAATGAAACATTATTATGAAGAATTAAATTTTAGTCAAAAATTTAATGAAGGTATAAAAGAAGCTTTCATAAATGCTGAAGAAATATATCAATGTGATATTGTATCAGGAGAACCAACTTTTGAAAAATTAAATAATTTAAAAGTACATTCAGTTAGATCTTCTAATTCAAACAAAGTTGAAGATAGTGATTTAATTATAATTGAAGATCATTGGTCACCAGGAAAAATATTAGATTATTTTTATGATGAATTAAAAGCATCTGATTTAGATTCTATAAATGAGTTTACATCATCACCAGGTAATGGTCAACATAAATACACTACAGATGATGAAAATCATTTAATGCTACAAGATAATGAACAACATTTAATTGATAGTTATTTAAATATTGCTGAAATAAATGGACATCAATTTACTTCAAATTATATTGATTCTTCAGGTAATATTAGAATATTAAGAGTATATTGGAGATCACAAAAACAAATTTATAAAGTTAAATACTATGATGAATATGGTGAAAAACAATTTAGATTTGAATCTGAAGAATATATTCCAAATCCTGATTTAGGTGAAGAAGTAGAAAAATATTGGATTAATGAATGGTGGGAAGGAACTAAAATAGGTAAAGATATTTATTTACGTATGCGTCCAAAACCTGTTCAATATAATAGATTAAGTAATCCTTCAATTTGTCATCCAGGTATTGTAGGTGAAATTTATAATACTAATCAAAGTAGAGCTGTATCATTAGTTGATAAAATGAAAAATTATCAATATTTATATGATGTAATTTGGCATCGTGTAAATAAAGCTATTGCTAAAAATCTTGGTAAAATATTATTATTAGATATTTCAGTTGTACCTAATGGTTGGGAACCTGAGAAATGGTTAGCACAAGCTACAAATTTAGGAGTAGGTATAGTAGATGGATTTAAAGAAGGAAATATAGGTGCATCACAAGGTAAACTTGCTGGACAAATGAATGGAACTAATACTAGAGCTATTGATTTAGAAACAGGTAATTATATACAACAACATATACAATTACTTGAGTTTATTAAAATGGAAATGGGTGAAATTGCTGGTGTATCTAGACAAAGAGAAGGTAATATATCTAATAGAGAAACAGTAGGTGGAACAGAAAGAGCTGTTACACAATCTTCACATATTACTGAATGGTGGTATATGAAACATGAATCTGTTAAAAAAAGATGTTTATCAGTATTTTTAGAAACTGCAAAAATTGCTTTAAAAAATAATAAAAAGAAGCTACAAGTTATCACAGATGATCAAGGTATTTTATTATTAGATATTGATGGTAATGAAATTAATGAAGCTGATTATGGTTTAGTTGTATCAACAAGTACTAATATTAAAAAAGTAAGAGATACTTTAGAAACTTTAGCTCAAGCATTTTTACAAAATGGTGGTTCATATGCTACTATTATTGATATAATGACTTCTCAATCTTTAGCAGATATTAGAAAAAAAATTGAAAATGCTGAAGATGAAATGAATGAAAGAAATGCACAAGCTCAAGAAGAACAAACTAAACAAGCTCAAGCGTTATTAGAACAAGAAGCTATAGATAAGGAAGCTGATCGTGAACTTAAACGTTATGAAATTGATAAAAGAGCTGAAGTAGATATACAAAAAGCTTTAATTACAAAAGGTAATTCTAATGAATCTATTGAAGAAACAGATGATATAGATGAATTTGATTATCAAAAACATAAAGATGAGTTAATGTTAAAGATCAGAGATCTTGATGATAAGATGAAAATGCATAAAGATAAAATGGAAAGAGAAGATAAAAAAATTGCTGTTTCTAGAGTAAAAAAGAAATCATAATAGCTATATAGGATTTCTAAAAAAAAATAAAAAATCATAAAAAAAGTATTATATTTGTAATCAAATTTTAAAATATCATGGGAGAAGAAGAATTAGGAATGAATTTATTTTTGGGAGATGATGAATTATTCAATTATGAAATTGAAAATAATGAAGATAATCCTGATAATATAAATAATAATATAAACAATGATCAGGATGAACCTGATAATCTAAATAATAATGAAGAACCTAACGAGGATGATGATCCAGAGAGAGTAGTTGGGGATGATACAGAGGAAGGTGAAGATACAGATGTTAATTCTTCTCCCCCTCTATTTAAATCCTTTGCATCTCTCCTTCATCAAGAAGGAGTGCTTTCCTCTGTAGATTCTTCTAAATTAGATGAAGTTAATAATATTCAAGATCTTGCTAATTTAATTGCTGAAGAAGTTAAATCAAAAGAATTAATTGATTTAACACCAGAACAAAAAGAAGCTGTAGAAGCATTTAGAGCTGGATTTTCAACTGAATTATTTAAGCAACATAAACAAGCTGAATTAGAATTAAGTAATATTACACCAGATGTAATTACAGAAAATGAAGATTTAAGACGAGAATTAATTTTACAAGATTTTTTAAATCAAGGTTTTTCTGAAGAAAAAGCTATGCGTTTAACAAATAGAAGTTTTGAAACTGATAATGATGTTGAAGATGCAAAAGAAGCTTTAGATAATATTAAAGTAGGTTTAGCTGAAAGATTTGAACAACAAAAAAATTATAACTTAGAACAACAAAAATTAGCAAGAGAAAAAGAAGAAAAAAGAATTAAAGATTTAGAAACAAAAATTTTAAAGACTGAAAATTTTACTGAAAATATAAAATTAAACGATAATCATAGAAAAGAAATTTTAAAAAGCATGATGACTACTATTAGTAAAAATCCCTTAACAGGAGCTGAAGAAAATGCTTTAATGAAAGACCAAAGAGAAAACGAAGATTTCTCTCAAAGATTATATACAGTTTATACTTTAACTAAAGGTTTCAAAGATTTTAGTTTTTTTGCATCAAAAGAAGTTAGAAAAACAATTACTAATTTTGAAAGAGTATTACAAAATAATCAACATATGTTATCTGGAGGAAACAGTAATTATTTAGATGATTTAAATGCTAATGATTTTGAAATAGGAGATAAATTAAATTTATAAAAAAAGTAAATATTAAATTAAATTATGAGTATAGGTAAATTTGTAATGACCAAAGGTCAATATTGGTCAGGATTAACAACTAGAAACCACTTAGGTCAGATATATGCAACCAGACCTATGATTGCTTCAAAAATTACAGGAGTATTACTTGCAAAAGCAGGTATGAAAAATTTAGACACTGTGCTAAATATGTTTCCTGTTAAATATTTAGAAGACGAAGGTGATTTCTATTGGAAAATGGTAGGTTCACATGAACGCAATATTCCATTAATTGAAGCACGTTATGAAGGTGCAGTAGTAACAGATGCTACAAATAATGTTGGTGCTAATAGAACAGAAGTAGAATTAGTATTTTCAGAAAAATATTTTTCAGATGTACATGTAATTGCAGGTTCTAAACCTGATGTATATCAATATCGTGTTTTAAAAGATCCACAACCAGAAGGACCAAATGGACCTTATGTTTATACATGTGAAGTTTGGGGTGGTCCTGAAACTTATCAAGGTGTTCCAGGTTCTGAGCTTTTGAATGGTGAAAGATTTAGTATTGAAGGATCACCAGTTGAAAGAACAATGTCTATTAAAGGTTCTGATATAAATTTCAGTACACCTTATACTATCAAAAATACTATGTCACAAATTCGTGTTGAAACAACTGTGCCAGGTAATATGATTAATTGTAAGTTAAATGCTACTGATGTATTTTATGCAGAAATTGAAAGTTTAGACGATGGAGGAAAAGTTAGAACTTCTAAAACTTGGATGCAAGAAATTTATTGGAGATTTGAACAACATTTATCTCGTTTAAAAGCATTTAATATTATGTTTGGTAAATCAAACAGAGATGAAAATGGTAATTTCTTAAATATTGGTAAATCTGGATTTAGTATTGAATCAGGTTCAGGTATTCGTGAACAAATGGAAGTATCTAATGTTGTTACATATAATATTTTTTCTTTAAGAATATTAGAAGATATGTTACATGAATTATCAGAAGGTAAATTAGACTTTAAAGATCGTGTATTTATTTTACGTACAGGTGAACGTGGAGCTAAACAATTTTCACAAGCTATAAATCGTGAAGGACAAGCATGGAAAGAGTTAACTCAAAATAATCCTGCTGTAGTTCAAAAAACAACTTCTCCATTACATTCTAATGCTTTTAAAGCTGGTTATCAATTTACAGAATTTGAATTTGCTAACTCTATTAAAGTAATGTTAGAAGTTGATCCAATGTATGATGATAGAGTTCGTAATAAAGTAATGCATCCAGATGGAGGTGTTGCAGAATCTTATAGATATGATATTTTATATATTGGTTCTATGGAAGAGCCTAATATCCAAAAAGTAATGGTTAAAGATAACGAAGAAATTCGTGGTTATCAAGCTGGATTTAGAAATCCATTTACAGGAGAAAGAGGTTCTGGTAATATGGGTAGAATGGAAGATAGTGCAACTATTACAGCTTACTGTATGCAAGGTGCTATGGTTAAAGATCCATCAAGAACTGCATCTTTGATTCCAAGTGTTATTTATCAAGGATAAAAAATAATATAATTAAAACTAGAGGGAATTATCACCCTCTAGTTTTAATTATTAAAAAATTAAAAAAATATAAAATGGGAGAAGTAAAAGAAAAAGGATTTGAATTACCTAATGAAAAGGTTACTATTAAATTTATAAAAAGAAGAAAAGGTTTAGCATCAGATGTTGATGATTCACATGTTATATCAGGTGGTATGATTGAAGGAGCTACTAGAAAATATTGTGTTCCTCTAATGAAAAATGGTGGATTAAAAAATGTATTAACTAAAGAAGAAAAAGAATATTTTGAAAAAGGACATTATAATGGAGTTAATTTATCCATATATAGTGATTTTTGGGTAAACCAATATGTTACTTTAGAAAAATTAGATACTGTACTTGATTTATCAATTCCTGAAGAATATATAAAATATAAAATTTTACTTGCATGGGATGATGTAATTGCACCATCTTTAGAACAGTATAAAACTATAAATAAAGGTACATACCAATTTTTTATAACACGTACAGGTGAAGAATTAAAAGATAGATCTAAGAAATTAGATTCAATTAAAACTGCTTGGAAAGAATATTATAAAATTGAAGATAATAGAGAAGTATTAATATCAATTATATATTTACTTACAGGTAAAAAAGTTTCTGATAATTCAACAATGAAGTTTATAAATACTGAAGTTGAAACATTAGTTGATACTAGAACAACAGATTTTTTAAATTTAGTACAAGATTTAAATTTTGAAACTAAAACATTAATTGCTCTTGCAGAAAATGCAGGAATCATTCTGAAAAAGAATGGACGTTATGAAACAGTAGATGGGTTAAAATTAGCTAAAGAAGGTGAAATAGCTTCATTACAAAATGCTGTTAAATATTTAATTGATCCAAAAAATCAAGAAGTCAGAGATTTAATACAAGCAAGAGTTGAAAATACTAAATAATAATGACTACTAACGAATTTAATTTAGAATTTGATATTCTTTATGATAATATATCTTCTAATGCTGCTCCAGGTATTGATAAATACGAAAAATCAGTTTATTTAACTAAAGCTCAATTAGAAATTGTTAAAGAATACAATGGTCTTAATAATAAATATAATAAAAGTTTTGATGGTTCAGAAAAAAGACGTATTGATTTAAAGGAACTATTAAAAGATTATAAAACCTCTTCTTTTACAATAAATTCAAATAGAATTACAAACAAATTAAATTCTAGATTTTTTAGTTTACCTTCAGATTTATTTTTAACTAAATTTGAACAAGGTATATATAAAAAAAATGATTGTAATATAGAAATAAATATAATCCCTATAACATTAGATGAATTTAATGAAAAAATAAAAAATCCTTTCAAAAAGCCTGACAAAAATGTTGCATGGCGATTAGATTTTAATTCATTACAAGGAAATGTTGTAGAAATAATTAGTAGCGAGGATATATTAGAATATCATATTAGATATTTAAAATATCCTAATCCAATTATTTTAACTAATTTAAATACTGATCCTGAATTTTCAGGAATGAATTTATCAATTGATGGACAAGTAGCTGAAGCTACATGTGAATTAAACATAGAAATTCACAAAGAAATTTTAGATCGAGCTGTTGAATTAGCAGTAAGAGATTATAAAGAAAACAATTTACAAAATAAAGTTCAATTAAATAATAGAAATAATTAAAAATTAGAAATATGCCAAGTATAATTTCACCAAAAAATGTAGGTAGATTAATGATTGTTGATGCAGTTGCAACAGAAACCACTAATAGTACATTTAATTCTACAGCTTCAATTGGAGAAGCTGCTGTTGTTAAATCTAATGGTGCTGCCTTAGCTGCTAAACAACCTTTTAAAATTGTTTATAAACAAGATACAAGTTTAACAGGAGTTAAAATATCAGATGTAGTTGATCCAAATATGATTGATTATGTTAAAGTATCAGGTTTTGTAGCTGAACAAGCTAAAATAGTTACTGTAGATGGTTTTACAGGAACACCAATTGCAAATGCAACATATAGAGTATCGTTAAAAGTATTTGATGGAATACAATCTCCTGAAAATTTTAGACATATTCATGCTTTTTATGTAACAGATGGAAATGCAGTTACTTATACAACTATTCAAAATGCATTAGTTGCAAGTTTAAATACTTCTTTAGAAAAAGAAAGTGTTAATCCAAAAATTGTTGCATCAGTATCTGGTACTACTATTGTACTTACTGGACAAGTTCAAGGATTTATTTTAGGTAAAGACCAAGGTGAACCTGTATATTTTGATGTAGAAGTTTCAGTAAAAGATAATTCCCCTGCTACTTTAGCAGACTCAGGAACATCATATAGTATATTAACTGTTGCTACAACTCAAAATATTAACTCTGGTGTTGGTACAGGTAAACAAGTAGCTTTAGCTGAATATTCATTAAAAGGATATGAAAATGCTGATTATGGAAGAGAAATGGGTTATCCAAATAACTTTAATGTTACTTATTTAGCTGATCCATCAGCTGAATATAATACTTTAGTATTAGGATTTCATAGTACTCGTGAAGCTACTAATGTTGAAAGACAACATAAAGAACTAACTATTGTTAGTACAAATATTGCAGTAATTAATGCTATTAAAGCTTCAATTGCTACAGCAGCACCTAATATTACAGTGCCTGCTGATTTAGTATAATAAATAAAATAATTAATTAAAAATTAAGGGAGTAGAGTTTAAAACTCTCTCCCTTTTTTATTATAACATAATATGATTACAGTAAATAAATTTCAAATACAAAATGATAGTACAGAATTATCTATAGAATTAACTACAGAATTGGGATCTACAATAACTTCTGTATTATTATGGAATATGAATGATTTTAAAGATTATACTAAAGCTATAAATATTAATTCTAAATTAGATCAATTAGATAATACTGAATCATTTATTGTTACAGCAACAGAATTAGATATAACATCTTTTGATGATGTATGGTTTATAGAAATTCAAAGTGATTTCATACCAGATAATAATTGTGGAGAATTTTTAGATCCAGCTTTAGCAATAACATATAATCTTACTCCTTATTATCAATGTTTATTAGATAAATTTTTAGAAATTAAAATAGATGATTGTAAAAATTGTAATGAATCTTTTACTAATGATTTTATTTTAACAATAAATTTATTAATAGAAATGATAGAAAAAGGAATTGAAGAGGGATATTACGAACAAATTATTGGTATGATTACCAAATTAAAAAAATTATGTTCTTTAGATAAATGTAATAATTGTGGAACTAAATGTTCTAAATGTGGTACATATACTCAAATAACTTATGCTGAATAATAAAAAACATATATCAACAACTATTTGTTCATTAGATAAAATTTATAGTAAAGCAACTTTTTATGGAAAATTACAAGTAAAAGAATTATATGAATTAAATATTATATATAAATTATTAAATAAATATAATTTAACATTAACTAATGACCAAATAAATAAATTAACTAATTATTATAATAAATTAATTTATCAATCAGATATGATTTGTAATCCTTTAGTTTATAAAACATATCAAACAACTTCTAAAAAATTATTTGAACAAAATCAAAAAGAAGATTGTAATACATATCCTGCAAGAGAAGAAATATTATATTGGCAAGAAGACTTTACATTGAATAATAGTGATATTATTACATTAATAAATACTAATAATTATTTAATTGATAAACCTTCAGCTACATATTCTCAATTTGAAAACAGTTTAGATATAGATTATAATAAAATAGGTAAAATTATATTTTTAATATTAGAATCATTTGGTACTAATTATAAAGTATTTGATGTATTTAACAATGATATAACACATACTTTTATTTTAATATACATTCCTGTATTAAATTCTACTGTAATTATTTCAAATAATATTTATAGTCATGGAACTATTAACTTTAAAATTAAAAAAATATAATGGCTGACTTTACTAATATACCTACGGGATTAAAAATAACTTCTCAAATACCTTTAAATACAAAAGAATACGTTCAAAATGAAGCTACTTTATCATATTTAGGTTTAAATGATAATTTAGCATATACTTATTATGAAGATATTGAAATATTTTGTATTGATGAAAAAACATTATATAAATGGAGAGAAGTACAAGTAGGTGAAGAAAATACAGGATTGGTACCTTTAGATTTTACATATCCTGCATTAACACCAGATACGTTTGGTATATCATATGCTAATCGTAAATTTAACTTTTTTGAAATAGAATATGTTACATCTAATAATATAGATGAATACATACAAAATTTTGTAACATTAAATAATGTTGGAACAGGAGCTAAAATATATAAAGAAAATACATATTTTGATTTAAAAACATTAACTTCAGATAATTTAGAAATAACTGAAGAAATTAATCAAATTAAAATTAATACACCAATATCTACTTCAAATTTATCTTTTTATGTAGATGTTAATTCAACAGCTAGTTCAGAAACAGGTACTTTAGCTTCACCATTTAAAACATTAAATAAAGCTCTAGATGCTTTTATTGGTACAGGAACTTGGTATAATCCTCAATATAATGGATATAAAATAACATTATTATCTTCTTGTGGATTATTAGAAACAGCTGGTGTAGATTATAATGGGTATGTAAATTTAGATATAAATAATTTATTTATAGAAGGTAATGATTTTTATTTACAATTAGCTGGTAATCCTTCTGTAGATTATTATCCTATATCTACTAGAAGAATGGTAACAGATATGCCTAAAACATCTAGTGTACTTGATTATGCTATTCATATGAGATTTAATAATATAATTCTTCAAAGAATAGGTACAAATGCTATAATAGATAATTTAAATTATTCTTTTCCTACTGCAACTATAGGAGGAGCTTTTCCTCCTGAACAAAATCAAGTGAATGTAATAATAGAAAATTGTACTTTTACTAATGATAGTACTAAATTACCTAATCCTAATTGGACTACTGTTCCTAATCCTAATGATTCAGGTAACCCTTTATTGATGTTTGGAGTACCTGTATATGCTTCTATAAATGAACCTATAGGAGTTCCTATGATAAAATCTGAAGGAAGAAACTGGAATAAGGAAGGTAATTTACAAATAATAAATAGTTCTTGGAGAAATTCTACTGGAACTAATATTAGTTTTAAAAATACTACTTATCAAGATTATGGACAATCTAATATAATGCAATCTGCTAATTATTTTAGATATTATGAATCTGTTGTAGATGATTTTTATTCACCAAGATTAGATTATTTTTTAGTTACACTTGAAGATGTAAATTATTGTAGATTAACAAATATTACTTTTAATAATACTATTCCTAGTATGCTTACTACAGAAGTAAGTCCTAGAAATATACAAATTGGAGGAGTAGAAGCAGCAGTAAAATTAATTAATTCTAATTTTTATATAGATGGAGCTAATGCAGAAGAATCAGTATATAATTTTTGCCAATTAGATGGAACATCTACTATTGAATTAAAAGATTTTAGTGATTTTTTTATAAATTGTAATGAAGAACATGGTTTCTTTAAAGTAATTACTCCTTTACCTGTAACTGCAAAATCTATTTATTTAGAGAATTCAAGTGTAAATGAAGTTGTTGTTGATGAAACTGGAGTAGATAAATCTTACATTTTAGAAATAGTTGGATATAAAAATACAGTTAATAACGCTCCTCATAGTTCTTATCTTTCTTATGTAGATAATACTGCAGCAAAAGCTGCTGGATTAATTAAAGGAAACGTTTATTATGATACCACATTAGGTGGATTAAATACAGTAATATAATGATAGAAACACTTAATATACCAATTGGTAAAACTGAAATTATTCAAGGTGATACAATTTCTGAAATATTATTTGAATTTGATATATCAGATAATATTGATTTATTATTACCTAATGTAATAATTAAAGTTCAAATTTATAATCAAAATAATATAATTATTGATTTAATAAATGGACAGGGAATAACAATATTAAATAGTAAATCTTTTAAAATAGATGAAATTTCTAAAGAACAAAGTAGTACTTTACCTGTTGGTAGTTTTATAGGTGATTTAGAAATTACAGATACTAATGGTAAAAGATTTACATATTTTAGAATTAAATATACAATTCAAAAACAATATACAAAATGAAATTAACAGTTACTCAAAATGTAAATACTTACAATATTACTGTTACTCAAAATTCTACAATTGTTAAATTACAACCAATAATAAATCAAGCAGGGTCTTCTTCAACAATTAGTGAAATAGATCCTGTTTTTATGGCTTCTGAAGCTTATTTATTTGAAACTGGTGATAAATTAAAATTAGATAATCAAAGTGGTATAAACACTGGCGATGAAACAACATTATCTATTCAATTAAAAAGACCATTAAAAACAATAAATAGTAATAGTATAGAAGGTATTGGTAATTTAGTTATTGATACTTCTGGAAAACTAAACGAAGATATTAGTACATATACAAATATTATACTTCCTTTAATTAGTACAGATGAAATATTGATTAATCGTAGTGGAGTTTGGTATAAAGTTGATAAATCTGAAATAGGAGGGGTAAACATACAAACTACAGTTACAGGAACACCTACTATTGGTACAACTGAAACAATAAGTCAATCGATATTAATACCAGCTAATACAGTTAGTTTAGGTATTTATGATGTACTGGCAAGAAGTTTCAAGAATAACACACTTGGAAATGCTACTAATAGGCTATATATTAATAGTTCGGTATCCTTAGTAGGAGCTTTTCAACTAGGAGTAGGTACAACATCAGATGCAGGTAGGAGGTCAAATCCTATACAAAGGTTTTTAGATGTAAAAGTACTTGACGGCACAGGAAGAGGCACAGTTGTTCAGAATTTAGCTAACGTAGTAAACGCTTACAATTACGATTCTGTGGGTCCACAAGATTTAGCAATAAATTGGACAATCGATCAATATATAATTCACACAGTACAAAACACAAACGGAACAGAAACAAGCGTTTCGGAATATATAAAAATAAGAGAATAATGAAAATAGGTTATAATTATAACAATAATTTAGTAATTCAGGAAATAAATTCAATTCCAAACTTTGAATTTGTAGAAATTACTCCAGAAATAGAAATTCAGATAAGAGAAATGATAAAACCTATCTTACAAAATGGACTTATTATTGAAGGAGCAACAGAACAAGAAATTAATATAAAAAATGAAAATAATATTATAATTGAAATTAAACAAAAATATGAATTTCATAAATCTAATGGATGGGAAGCTTATAATGAATTCAGAGCCAAAGTTGTAAATGATATTTATAAAGGTTTAATAACAGAAATGGATGCGTTTTATATTGAAGAAAATTTAAGTCCAGCATTTGATCAAATAAGTGCAACAGGAGATTGGAAAACTGCAAGGTACAAATTAATGCAGGTAAGTCCTTACCCTCCTTTTGTACAACCCTATTATGATTTAGCTATGCAAATTATAAATGATTATATAACTAATAACTACGAAAATTAATGATTATTATAATAATATTTTTATTTGTTTTTTGGTATCTTAATAAGAAATCAAAAAATGATTATTTTTTTAATAATGAAAAAAAATTGATTGATGATTTTAAATTAATTGAAATGCTTTATAAAAATTTTAATATTGAATTTGAAATTTTTACTAAAGCATGGTTGTATTTTAAAGAAAACCCAAAAAAATATAACGGAACATCAGTAATTAATGACAGATGGATGATTAAAGGATTAGAACCTCTTTCTGTAGAACATGATTATAATTGGATAATTGCAAAATCATTAAAGGAATTAATAATAAGTAATTTAGATTATTGTTACAAACTAAGAAAAATAAACACTAATTTTATTTGGGTATGGTGTTTTATTTTTTGTAGTTTAAATATAGTATCTTTGTTTAAATCAATTAAATATTTATAAAAATGAGTAGAAAAGAACAAATAGATTTTTATTTAAGTAAGTTAATGAGTAGAAAGTTATTAGCTTTTACTATTTCATCTATAGGATTATTTACAGGTCATGTAAGTGATACAAATTGGATTGTATTAGCAACAGCTTATGTATCTATTGAAGGTTTTACAAATATTGTAGAAAGAATAAAAAATAAATAATGAATCACACAGATATAAAATTAGCCTTATTAAATGCAACAACTTTTTTTATAGCATTTTCAAATTTTGAAAATATATTAAAAGTAATTGCACTATTAACTTCAATTGGTTATACTGGATTGAAGTTTTATGATTATATTAAAAAAAGAAAAAATGGATCAAATAACACTTCAGAGGATTAAAACATTACATCCTAAAATAAGAAAAGAAGCATTAGATCTTTATTTATTAATAAATAATAAAATGTTAGGTAAAGGTGTAAGATTAAGATTTTCTTACACTTTTAGAACATTTCAGGAACAAGATGAATTATATAATCAAGGAAGATCTAAACCTGGTAAAAAAGTTACTAATGCAAAAGGTGGTCAATCAATACATAATTATGGTTTAGCATTTGATATTGTTATTCTTTATGATAAAAATAATGATGGTATTTTTGAAGAAGCTTCTTGGGATACTAAAAGAGATGGTGATAAAGATGGAATACCTGATTGGTTAGAAGTAACTAAAATACTTATAGAAGCAGGTTATACTAATGGTTTTATAAGTAATGGTAAAAAATGGGATTTACCTCATTTTCAAAAAGATTTTGGTTTATCTTGGAAACAAATGTTAACTAAAATAAATACAGGAGATTTTATTACAGAAAATATTAATGGTTACAATTATAAATATATAAATATATGAAAATAAATATCAATTTAGATCCTACTAAATTTAGTAAAATTGGAAAAACTAAAATTTTTGATTTAGGAAATGTATCTACTACAATAGATGATTTATTAAATGAATCTGAAATTACTATTACAGACAATACAATACCTATTTTACAAATTGATGGTGAAAAATATTTAATGCCTGATTTAAATATAGATTATCATAATTTATTTAAAAGAAATGTTCTTACTATTTTAGAAAGTGATTTAATAAATTTAGGTGGTTTAAGTAGTTCAGTTAGACCTTATAAAGTATATACTGCAACATTAACACAAGAAGGTTTAAATAATCCTGTTGCAACAGTTTTAGAAAATACTTTTGAAGAGAATTTTGTATGGGAAAGAATATTTCCAGGAACTTATCAAGTTAGTATAAATGGAGCATTTCCATCAAATAAAACAGCAGTTTTTATTAATGCATCTTATGATTCAGGAGTAAATACATTAAATTCAATTTTTAGATCAGATGATAATACAATATTAGTAACAGCAGCAACTATATCTGATAGTATTTTAGCAGATGATTTAATAGTAGAAAGTGTTTTAGTAGAAATAAGAGTTTATAATTAATTATTATGATAGTTAAAAAATACTTATGGCAAATAATATCTTTTATTTTATTTATATTATTATTTATAATTCCTTATAATTATACTAAAATAGAAGTACAATCAAAATATATTCCAATACCTTCAAAAGAAGGTACTTTTAATACTTATAAACCTATACCAATTGATTTACCAAATTATATTTTTATTGAAGGAAATGATACTATTGAATTAGAAAATCCTATAAATAAAGAATTAAAAGATAAATATTTACAGGCAGAAAAAGAAAATAATAATTTAAAATTAAAATTGTTATATTATGAATCAATACAAATGAGAAAATATCATGAAATATATGAAGATAAAAATATAACAATTGATGTATTTGCAAATACAACAGGTACATTAGATAGTTTAGGTATTAAATATAAAACTAAAAAAGATAGTATTAAAATTAAAACACCTATTTTTAGATTATTAGCTGGACCTCAATTACAAATTATTAATGAACAATTATATCCTGGTTTATCTGTAGGTATACAAAATCAAAAAGGAAATATATTTGAAGGAAGTATTAATAGTAATAAAGATATTTTATTAGGGTATAAACATAATATTTGGACAATTAAAAAATAATTATAAAAAAATTTGGAAATTAAAAAAATAATTATTATATTTGTGCCATGAAAGACGAAGAAATAAAAAAATTAGTATTCATTCATTATTCAAATTGTTCTAAACCTAAATGTAAAAAATGTAGTTTTGATAATATAAATGCTTTATGTTTAGATCATGTAAACAGTGATGGTAATATTCATAGAAAAAATGGTGGTAAAAAAGGTATAAATTTATATAAACAATTATATAAACATAATTTTAATTCTAAATATAAATTTCAAGTATTATGTGCAAACTGTAATATGATTAAAGTTTTTGAAAATAAAGAAAATAGTCATATTAAAAATGATACATGGAAAAATAATATATCTAAATCTTTAAAAGGTATTAATCGTATTAAAGGTAAAAATTCATCTAGAGCTAAACGAGTTGCTCAATATGATTTAAATAATAATTTAATTAAAATCTGGGATTTCATTAAAGAAGCTGAATTATATTATAACAAAAATATAAATGCTAAAAATATAGTAGCATGTTGTAATAATAAACAAAACACAGCTTATGGATATATTTGGAAACATTATAATAATTAAAATTTACTTTATGACAATGACAAAAAAACAAGTTGTAGAATTTCTTAGACAGAAAAAAGGTTACCTTAAAGAAGGTTCAAATAGATTAAGATCACATTTTTTAAAAAAAGGATATAATGTGAGTTTGAAAAATTGTAAAGAAGCTTTACAACAAGTTAGAAAAGAATTTAAAACGATACAAATTTCTAAAAATAAACCTATACAAAAAATAAAAAGATTATTTTTTGATATTGAAACATCATATAATATTGGTAAATTTTGGAAATCTGGTTATGGATTAAATATTCAACCTGAAGATATTATCCATGAAAGAGCAATTATTACAATTGCTTGGAAATGGGAAGGAGATAATTTTGTAAATAGAATGTGTTGGAATAATGGTGATGATAAATTATTAGTTGAAAAATTTATATCATTAATGAATCAAGCTGATGAAATAATAGGTCATAATATTGAAAGATATGATACTTCATTTATATTAGGGAGAGCATTAAAACATGGTATATTAGCATTACCTAGATATAAACAATATGATACTCTTAAAAAAGCAAAATCTTTATTTAATTTAAATTCTAATAAATTAGATTATATTGCTAAATTAGTAGGATTAGATGGTAAGTACTCACATTCTGGAATAAAAATGTGGGACAATATAATTTTATATGATTTATTTAAAATAGGTTCAATTGATGATAGAAATAATTCTATGAAAGAAATGTTATATTATAATTCAATTGATGTTATGTTAACTGAAGCTGTATTTAATAGATTAAGATTATATACTACTCAAGAAATTCATCATGGAGTTTTAATGGGTAAACCTAAATTTACATGCCCAAACGACGGATCAGAAAATGTTGAATTTGTAAAAACAATTGTTACAGCATCAGGTACATTACAACATATTATGAAATGTAATGATTGTAAACAACAATTTATAATTAGTAATAGAGAATATTTAAAATTTTTAAAACAATAACTAATCAAACCTCTCTCATTTGAGAGGGGTTTTTTATTTTATACAAATGGCTACAAAATTACAAATAATTTATGATGTAAAAGAATTATTAAAAAAATATAATGATGATTCAGAATATGATGATAGACATATATTATATTTATATAATATTAAAAGAGCTAAATTTTTACGTCAATTATTAGATGATAAAACAAGAGGATTTGATAATATATTATTACAATCTTTATGTTTATCATTTGAAGAAGTGGATAAAGCTTTATGTGGTTTAGAAGTAGGTTGTACAATAATGAAAAGTACTAAACCTTTACCTAAATTATTAGAAGTAAGAAATAGAAATACTTTAGTTTCTATTCAACCTTCTATTATGTTATCAAAACCTTTTAAAGTTATAAATTTTACAGAAGCAAGTTATATATTAGATAGACCTTATAGTAATGGAATATATGCTACTGTAGATGTTGATGGTTATATATATTTAATTTCTAATTTAGAAGAACATAAATTAATAAATTGTTTATATATAAATGCAATTTTTGAAGATCCTTCAGAATTAGAAAGTTATTCTAATTGTTGTGATTGTGAAAATTTACAAAATGAAAGTTGTTTTGATAATGATACTGATTATCCAGCACCATCTTTTTTAATAGATGATATTAGAAATGAAATAATAAAATTATTAATAACAAGTAAAGAAAAAATTAAAGAAGATAAAAATAATAATTCTGATGACCAATAAAAGAAGTTCTAAAAAATTACCTGCACAATATGGAATGAAAGATTATTATAAATATTATATTAAAAATTATCCATATAAAGTAACTAAAAAAGAATATAATGAAATAAATTCAATACTAAATAAATTTTTAGTAAAAGAAATTATAGAATCAGCAAAAGATTTTATTTTACCTCATAGAACAGGTTTTATTGGTATTGTTAAAATAAAAAGAGGAGTAAAAATGTTACCTAATAATGTAGTAATTAATAGTTCACCACCAGATTGGAAAACTACTATAGAATTATGGAATAATGATATTGAAGCTAAAGAAAAAAAAATTATAGTACGTTATAAAAATACACATACTGGTGGATATGTATATAATATAAAATATAATAAATATAATGCTACATTTAAAAATAAATCTAATATGATATTTATACCTTCTAGAGATTTTAAAAGAGATGTTGCAAAAAGAATAAATGACTATTCAAAAGAAAAATATAATGCTAACGAATTAAAAATATAATTATGAATAATAATAAATATGTTTCAATAAAAACAATTATTTATGATATTGTAAAATATCCATTTACAGAAGGTATACAAACTGAAGATATAGCATTATATCTAAATAATTTATTGTCATTAGTAGGAAGTCCTTTTATGTTTAATAAAAAAATAGTAGATATTGATATTAAAAATTATAAAGCTCCATTACCTTGTGATTTAATACAAATAGAAGGTACAAGATATATGATAAATTGTTCTGATAATAATAAAAGATATTTACCTTTATCTTGGGCATCTAATATTTATAATTCTTATTTACATTGTGATGGTTCTCCTGATTTAACTTGTAATTCAGAAGATAGTTATTCAGTAAATAATGGCTTTATATATACTTCATTTGAAGAAGGAATACTTCAAATAGCTTATTTAGCTATTGTATCTGATGAAGAAGGTTTTCCTATGATACCTGATAATGTTCAATTTAAACAAGCTTTAAAATATTATATATTATGGCAATATGCTGAACCATCTTATTATAGAGGAGAAATTACAGATAAAGTGTATAATGATATACAGCAAAAATATGCTTGGTATGTAGGAGCTGCAACTAATTCATTTAATATGCCTTCAATGGATAGAATGGAAAGCATGAAAAATGGTTTAATAAGACTATTTCAAGGAATGAATCATCATTCTCAATTTTGGAATAATTTTAATAAAAAAGAAAATTTTAGACAATAATTATGATAAAAGCTATAAAAAATACCTATTCAGGTATGAGTCAAGATTTATCTAAATCTAAAACAAGAAATGAATTTTATTTTGAAGGAAGAAACATTAGAATTGTTTCTAGTAATGAATCTACTACAGGTTCTATAACTAATGAAAAAGGTAATGAATTATTACTTTCTATTCCTAATATTAATATAAATTTTACAACTAAAACTATATTATATGATACTAAATCATTAAATTATACAACTGATGAAATAAATGATTTATATGATATTCCTTCTTATGAATATGGTGAACAAATTATAATAGGTAATTGTAAAACTAATAATGGTTTTATAATAGCTACTACAAATAATAATGGTTTAGATTGTATATGGTATTTAACAGATAATTTTAATCTAACTTTATTATATCTAAGAAATTTAAATTTCTCAGAAGATAATCCTTTACAAATTTTAAATAATTATGAAAATAATAAAATAGATAAAATTTATTGGATTGATGGTAAAGAACAAATGAAATTTTTAAATATTTATCATAGTATTGATAATAATGATTTAGAAGAACTTATAGATTTAAGTAGTACTTCTTTAAACGTAACTTCTGAAGTAAATTTAATAAATCCTATAATTGAAGATATTAGTTATGGTGGTACACATACTTCAGGAATGATTCAATATGCATATTCTTATTATAAAATAAATGGATCACAATCTTCATTAAGCCCATTATCTGAATTAATTTCACTTGGTAAATCTTCAATAGAAGGTGGTGATGTAAATGAAACAGTAGGTTCTATACCTAAAATAATTATTAATGAAATAGATTCAAGATTTACAAATTTAAGATTATATGCTGTAAAATATACATCTTTTAATCAACTTCCTTCTATAAGTTTAATTGCAGATAGAGATATAACAGGATTTAATACTTTTAGTTATTATGATGATGGTAGAATTATTCAAAATATAACATTAGAAGAATTTATATTTTTAAGTGGTAAAATAGTAATTCCTAAGCATATTGAATCTAAAGATAATAGATTATTTTTATTTAATTATAAAGAAAGAGCTTATAATTTAAATTATAAAAATAATAATCTTGATGTAAGAGCATATAGTTTTCCTATAAATTCTACTACTACAACTATATATGATAATTTAACAGATTATAATGAAACAACTCAAACACCTACTGGAAATGAAACAACTATAGATACTAATTATATTAATGGATTAACCTATCTAGAAGAAAATCATGATGCTATAAATGGATATTATCATTTAAATAAATACCAATATAATTCAAGTGTTATTGGTGGTGAAGGTCCTTTTTTAAAATATGAAATAAGTAGAAGTACTATAAATAAAGAAGATTTTCATGATTATAAATTTTTAAAAGATGATGAATTATATAGAATTGGTATACAATTTTATAATAAATATGGTATAAAATCATTACCTAAATGGATAGCTGATTTTGTTACTTCATCTAATAGTAATAGTATAAGTAATTTAAATGGTCAATATGCAGGAATAAAAATAACTTTTAAGCCTCAATTTTATATTTGGTTAAATACTCAATCTAATTTTTTAGATGAAAATGGAAATTATGATGAATTTTTAAAACCTGTAGGATTTAAATTATTAAGAGCTGACAGAACATTATCTGATAGAACTATTGTAAGTCAAGGATTAATTAATGGTATGATTTCTCAAAGTATGACTACAGGTTATCCAACTGATGTAAATACAAATATAAATATTGCAAATGAAGGTTTAAAAATGCCTTGGTTAATGAGAAGATTTGATGATTATTTACATCCTATGACATCTTGTAATACTTATGAAAGATTAGATAAACAATTATATACAGTTGGTTCAGGACTTTTATATAGTCATCCACAATGGAATGGATTAGAAGTTAATTCTAATAATGAAATATTTGCTTCTAATAGTAGAAGAAATTCTGTATATCAATTTAATCAATTAATGCAATTTCGTTCTCCTGAATTAATTTTTGAAACAATAAATAATATTGAATCAAATAATTTAAAAGTTATAGGTTCAATTGATAATGATTATAATGCAACTAAAGCTAGATGGGAAGAATGGGAATTTGGTAATTTTGGAGCTTATGAATTTATTTATAATGCTTTATCTAAATATGATGTAAAAGCTACTGGAGCTAATGGTGATACTAGTTTTGGTGCTAGAGGATTAATTGGACCTTGGTGGACATCTGAAGATTTTGATCATCGTAAAAGAGCTAATACAGCTCAATTTTATAGAAGTTATAATGGTACTTTTAGAAAAAATACTTCTACAAATAATATATATAAAATTTATGGTAAACCTGAAATATCTGAAGTAAATGCTAATTCTAAAAAATATAATAATGATGATGATTTATTATATACTAATACATTAACACCTTTAATTAGTGATGAATTAACAACAGGTGGTTTTGATGTAGCCATAACAACTGTATTATCTGATGGTACTAGATCTGCTGTTTTTGCATTAGGTGAAGATAGTATATTAACTAAAGATAGACCTACAATTGAAGAATTATTTCAAGATAGTTCAATGTTTGGTACAATTCCTGGACAAGTTGGAGGTATTCAAAATAATTTTCAATTAAATCAAGTTGTTTCTTTTCAATCAGATTTAACAGGATTAGATTTTACAGATCAATATGTTGGAGTTTTAGAAAATGGTAATGTTTATTATAATAATAATTTAGATAGTATAATTACAGTATATAATTTTTTAAATGTTGTATATGTATTTCCTGATTTAGCATCATACGATGCAGAAGCTACTACTACAGTTGATGATTGGACAGGAATTAGAATTGCAATTGTAGATGGAATAAGTAATATAATTTATGAAGTTATAGATCAAAATACTAGTTTAGCAGGATTAAATGATACAGGCGAAACATTTGATTTTTTAGAAGAAGGTTCATCAAGTATTAATTTATATGTTAATAATGATATAGAACTTTATTCTTTAGATACAACTGGTTTACCTATTGGTTATGTAGTAGGTGTAATTTCTTCAGGATTAACTTACGAATGGAATAGTACTACATGGATTGAAAATGGTACATTTACTGTAGATGATTCATATACAGGTGGTGTTGGATTAATTTGTGAATTTACAATTGATGAAAAATTAAAATATATTGGAAATTTATATGGTGGTAATTCATATGAATCAAAAACTAAAACAATTTATGTTGAAGCAAGTAATTATTTTAAATTTAATACATCATTAACTACTCAAATATTTACTATTAATAATCCTGGAGATACTTTTGTACAATCATATTCAATAATGAATATAGGTAAAAATGGTAACAATCCTTGGAATGATGGTTTAAGAATTACTGAATTAATGACAGTAAGATTAGAAACTACTGTAAATCAATTTAAAAGAAATGATGAAAGTATTGTAAATTGGGAATCTTCATTTTCTCCTTCTCAAGGAGATTATCATTCTTATAATAGAGTTTATTCTCAAAATCCTAATTTAATTAAATCTCAAGATATTTCTTATGAATTAAAAATAAATGAAGATTTTAATACAGGAATTTTAGCTACAAATTTAAAACGTCCTGGAGAAATTATAGATAATTGGACTAATATATCAATTAATGATAATATGTTCTTAGAAGGTAAATATGGAAGTATTAATAGTGTAATAAAACATAATGATTCAATTTATACTTTTCAAAATAATGCAATTGCTCAAATAGTTATTAATCCAAAAGTTCAAGTTCAAGCTTCTGATAATATTGGATTAGAATTAGGTACAGGTGCTGTATTATATGATTTTAAATATTTATCTACTAATTCAGGAACATTAAATAAATGGGGTACTTTAAGTGCAAATAATGGTATTTATTATTATGATACATTAAATAATGGTATTTATTTATTTTCAGGATCTGTTAATAAATTATCTGAAATAAAAGGTTTACATTCTTATTTACAAAAAAATATAGATCCTTCTATTATAAGTAATAATAATCATGTTATTAAAAAAGGTATTACAATAGGATTTGATTATTTAAATAATGATATTTATTTTACATTTTTACAAGAAGATTTATCAGATACTATATCTTTTAATGAATTTAAAAATGAATTTGTTTCATTACATGATTTTAATCCAAGTTTCTATTTTAATAAAGGTGATATATTCTTAACAACAAATAATTTAAATAATAAAATTTATCAACATAAAGAAGGAATTTATAATATTTATTATGATGAATATAAACCAAGTTATGTAACTCTATTAAGTTCTCCTGAAAATGGAGATATATCATGTACATTTAATAATATTGAATTTAAATCTGAAGTATATAATAATGATGAAGATCAATATAATAAAACTATAAATAAAATTCATGTATGGAATGAGTATCAAGATAGTTATGAAAAACCATTAATTTTAAATTCTAATATTTCTAGAAAATTCAGAACATGGAAATTAAATATTCCTCGTAACAATAATAATAGAGATAGAATAAAGAATTCATGGACATTTATCAAATTAATATTTGAAAATGAAGAAAATAATAAAATAATTTTACATGATACAATAATATATTATACTATATAATAGTTTATATATTATAAAATAATACAATAAAAACTTGACTTTTAATAAAAAATTTATTATATTTGTAATATGGAAAATATAAATACACCTATACAAAATAGTTCATTACCTCCTTTTTCAATTAAAGGGGGTAATTTAACTGATCCTATAAAACCTAAAAATGTTTCTGATGAATCTTGGAAAACTTATATGGAAATTTATAATTCAGCTAAAAAATTAGGGGATCCTTATCCAGAATTAGTAGCTACACAAGCTGCTTTAGAATCAGGTTGGTTTAAAAAATTAAGTGGTAAAAATAATATATTTGGTGTTAAAGCACGAAAAGATGAACAAGGTACTTTAGTAACTACACATGAAGATTCTGGTTCAGGTTCAAAATATAAAATTAAAGATAAGTTTAAAGATTATGAATCAATTGAAGAAGCAGTTAAAGATAGAATAAATAGATTTAGTAAAATTTATAATAATTCTAAAACATTATTTGGAGCTGTAGAATCATTAGATAAATCTTCTTATGCTACAGATACAAAATATGGAAATATTTTAAAATCAATGTTAAAAACACAAAATGTAAATTTAAATAAAACACCTAATTTACAAAATATTAATCAAACTCCAATAATAAATGATATATTTAATGGTGATGATTTTAAATATAAAGATTTATATGAACAAGTATTAAATAAAAAAGATAATATTCCTACTATTAAAACTAGAAATACTAATTTAGATTTAAAAGTTGATAGTTTAATGTCTTCTTCATTAAAAGATACTTTAAAAAATATAAGTGATTATAAACAAAACTCTTTAAATCAAATTAAAGATATTGATGATATAAATCCTAAATCTTTTGGAGGAAACATAATTTCACCAATATCAGATAATAATTTAAATGAATATAATGAAGGTGGAATACATGAAACTAATCCATATGGTGGAATACCACAAGGCATGGGTAGTAATGGTAAAATGAATACAGTAGAAGAAGGAGAAACATCATTTGAAATAGATGGTTCTAAATTTATATTTTCAAATAGAATAACAATATAATATGAATGATATAATTAAACAGTTTAAATTACCTAATTATATTAAAGGTAAAAGTTTTGCTGAAGCATCAAAATTAATTAATAATAAATTTAAAGATAGAAATGATGTTATTTCTACAAATACAAAAAATACATTATTAAAACGTTTATCTGAAGCACAAGAGTATGTTAAATCTCAAAATAATATACAAAATTCTAATGAGATAGAAGATATTGCAACACCTCAACAAAAGATGTTTGATGGTGGTGAATTATCACAAGATTTATCAATGTTAGGTACTAATGGTGCATTAGGTCAACACACAGGTATAAATCAAGCTATTACAGCATTAGATTTAGGTAATGTTGCTTTTGGTAAAACTGGTATAGATACCTCAGGTTCTACAGATATAAATCCAGATTCAATTAAACCTGGTATGATAGGTGTTACTAATGCTTTAAAAGGAGCACAAGCAGGAGCTATGTTTGGACCAGTTGGTGCAGGAGTTGGAGCTGCTGTAGGATTAGGTGCAGGTTTAATTGGTGGTAATAGAGCTAAAAAAGATGCTGAAAAAGCAGAAGAAAATTTTAGAAAGAGTAAATATTTTAATAATTATATGAATACTCAAAATTTTGATGGAGTAAATATAAATGCATATGGTGGAAATACTGATCCAATTATTAATCCTACATCATCTATAACTAATCCTACTACTAATTTAGTTGAACCTATTAAAATGAGTAGAAATAATATTATTAAAACTGTCAAAGATAATTTAAATAATACATCTACTAATGATAAAAACCCTAATTCTAGATATTTAGATATTTTAGGTATACAAAAAGGTATTACACATCCTGAATTAGGAGAAGGTGCATATTTTTATTCTGGTAAAACACCTTTAGATCCAGGTTTTGATCATAAAGTTAATAGAGAATTTATTAAAAATAATGCAATTAAAAAATATTTAAATTCTTCTCAAGGTAAAAAATATCAAGAAAGACTACAAAAACAAATAAAAGCACAAAAAGAAGCTAATGTACCTATAACAAGTTATAGTTATATTACACCTACTTCTGGTTATAATTTTGCAAATGGTGGAAAAATGGATAATCCTATTATAGATTATAAAAAAACAGATCCTAAAATAGGTAATTTATCTAAAGAACAAGCTTTAGATGTAGAAAAGCAAAGAAAGTGGTTAAATGAATGGAATAAAAATAGAACTGTTAATGGTAAAAAAGTAAATAGTAATATTGATGTACCATTTTCAGAACAAATTTATACTGATGATTTAAATTTTAATAATACATCTCCAATTAAAACTTTTGGAGAATTTGATACAGTATCTAATCGTATACGTTTAGATGAAAATTATATGAGTAAAAGTGGAATTCCTTCTCACGAACTTACTCATAGATTTGAAAAAGACTATAAATCTACTAATCCAGAAAATTATAATAAATATATTTCAAATCCAATTAATAAATATCTTAAAAAAAGTGGTAATTTTACACCTTACCAATTAGACCCAGATGAAACTCATTCTGAAATTAATAGATTAAGATATAATCAAGGTTATAAACCAGATCAAATAATTAAAAGTGAAGATTTAAATAAAGTTAATTTAAAAGATTATAATTTTAATCAATTTACAAATGATGAATTAATTGATGTTTTAAATTCTACAGCAAATACACAAAAAAATTCAAATATAAATTATGCTGCACATGGTGGTAAAATAAATAAATATGCTAATGGAGGTTTAAAACCTTGGCAATTACCTTCATCTACACAATTAGATGATCCTAATTATATATTTTCACCATTAGAAGGAACTCTAACAAATCAACAAATTACTTCTGATTTAGTAAATCAATTTAATAATAGAGGTAATAATACTAAACAATTTAGTAAAAATGTAAATCCTCATGAAGTAAATATTTCTAATGATGCAAATATAAAAAATACAAATTCTTCAAATATAGATTCATCTATGTTAAGATATTCACCTTTAATAATGGATGCTTATCAATTAGCTACAATGGGTTCACCTGAAGTTGAAAAATTAGATAAACTTAATAATCAATATAAAAAACAATATTTAGATGAAAAAGTTTATGAAAATATTGCTAGAGAACAAGCAAGTTCTGCATCTAATGCAATTGGTAAATCAGGTGTATCTACAGGTCAATTAATTAATGCTAATTTAGCAACACAATTAAATGCTACAAAAAGTATTTCTGATGCATATAATCAAATAAAACGTCACAATATTGATGAAGAAAAAATGCGTCAACAAGTTGAAATGGATAATAATAGAACCAATTTAAGTCAAAGTAATTTAGAAAAAGATATAAATGCTAGAAATAGAGGTGCTTATAAAACTGAAAAATCTAAATTGTTAGGTAATATTGGTACAAATTTAGGTTTAATTGGTAAAGAAGAACTTTATAAAAAATATCCTAAAATGATGGGTTTAAATTATGATTGGAATGGTCAATATTTTATTAATAAAAATACAGGAGAAAAAGTATCTGTTGAAGAAGCTAATAAATTAGAGAAAAAATCTAACTATAAATCCAAAGGTGGATATTTATCCAAAACAAGTTTAAATTATTTAAGAAAAAAATAATATGGCAAATAGATATACATCTTTAACACAATCACAGTTCAGTCCATTATCTTTAGAGGAGATAATGGCTGTTCCTTTATATAAGGAAACTAAACATAATGAATTAAATACTTTAAGTGATGATTTAAATAGTTTACTTAAACCAGATCCTTATAAAAAATATTATGATGAAGCATCTAATATTAAGAATGAAATGGATCAAAAATTATCTACTTTATCTTTAGATTTAGCTAAAAATGGATATGATGCTAATAAAGCTTCTCAATTTAGATCTTTAAAAAAAGAATATGATGATTTAATATCTCCTATGGGAAAAATAGGTCAAATTAATGCTCAAAATATTAAAATAAAAGAAGATAAAGAAAATTATTTAGCTAATATGACTAAAATGGGTTATTCACCAGAAGATGCTAAAAGAAATTGGGATATACAAGAAAAAAAATATTTAAATGATGGTGTATTATATGATAATGGAAAAGTAATAAATATGAATCCTGCATTACCACCTAATTATTATAATTTATATGAAACAGCTGATAAATATTTTGATAAAGCAGGTGTAACTGAAGTAGATTGGAAAACTATACAATCATCTTTTAATGGTGATGGTACAAGTAATTGGATTGATACTATTACTTCTGGTGAATCTTTAGCACATAATAATCCTCAATTAAACAATGCTTTACAATTTTTAAAAAATGAAGTTTATAATCCTAAATCAGAAATTTATAAATCATTTAATACACAAGGTATTTCACCTGATGAAGCAGTAAAAACATGGATGGCTCAAAAAGGTATTTATGAAAAAGATAAATATAGTGTTATTAATAGTAATGACATTTCAAATTTAAGAAATAATGATAGTGGTTCAAAAACTAAAACAGATAAAATACAATCATTATATAGAGAAGATAGAGAAGAAGCTAGTTTAGAAATAAATAATTATAATGTAAAAGATATTGAATCTATTATTACTAATTTACATGAAGGTAATTTAGATCCAAATAATCCTAAAGATAATGAAGAAATTAAAAAAGCTAGACGTTTAGAAAGACAATATGGAGAAGTTAATTCATATTTAAATCATGATCCTATTTATTCTCAATTAAAAAATGAATCTAATAAAATAAAATCTAATTTAGTAAAACAAAATTTTTCACCAGAAATTAAAGATTATATATTAAGTAACAATTTTACTGGTTTAAATTTTGATCCTTTTGGAGATACTACATCTGAAGAAAATAGTTTAATTATAAAAAATCAAAATGAAGTAAATAGATTATTAAAAATTAATAATCAAATGGCTTCATTAAAAGAGAATGCTATTAAAAATTTTAAAATGCCTTTAGTTTCTTTTACAATTGATCAAACTAATCAATCTGCAGCTGATTGGAAAGCTCATGGTAAACAATTTGTACAATATTTACAAAGAAATTTAGATCAAAAAACAAATAATATAAAATTAGATTCAGTATTATTTAAAGGTGAAAAAATTAATTTAAATGATGCTAATTATAATTCTAATTATGAAGAAATTGCTCAAAATGTAATTACAGCAGCAATGAAAGGAGATAATTTTAATACATCATTGTTTACTATAGAAAATGAAAATGGTATTCCTATGGTTGAATTAAGTATTACTCCTACTGAAGAGTTTAAAATAAATGGAATAAATTATTTTGATGAAAAAAACATTGATGGTACTTTTACTGCAAGAATTGCTTTAGCAGATTTTACAAGAGAAGGTGTTGAACATATTAATAATTTATTTATTAAACCTTTAGAAAGTTTAGGTGGATTTTATGGAAAAGAAGCTGCTGATGATATGAGATATTCAGCAAAATATAAAGATATCACATCTAGTTATAGTAATGCTGATTTTTCACAAAGTAATTTAATTAAAAATAAATCTAGCTTTTTAAAAAATAATTTTAAAGAAGATATTAATATATTCTTTGATACAAATACTAAACGTCATTATTTTGAATTAAGAAATAATGATAAAAACAAAGATATACAAAGTACTAAAACATTAAAATGGAAAGATGTTTTACCTTCTGGTATTTCAGATTTAGAAAATATTCCATCAGGACTATTAGATGAATTATATGATTCTTTTATTAGAGATAATAGTTATAATATTACTGATCAAAATATTGAAACATTAGATCCTGAATTATTAGAAAAATACTTAATTAATTGGTATAATACTAATAATGATACAATGATAGGTTTTACTTCTAAAGTAAATGCTTTAAGAAGTTTTGACAATTAAACATTAAATAATATGTTAAATAAAAGAAGTAATATATTTAAAGATTTAGCTAAAAAAAGAATGGGTTCAGAAGATATAACTGAACCTAATTCACCAGCTAAATTATTATTAGAAGCTAGTAAGAAAAAAAGACAAGCTTATGATTTTACAGGTAAACAACCTGAAAATAGAAAAGTTTCTTATGATTCTAATTCAATTTTTGCAACAGGTTTAGAAAATGAACAAACAATGTTTGAGGGTGATGTTAATGAACAATTTGCTCAAAGACAAGGTTGGGGATTAAAAGCTTCAGCTGGTATAGCAAGAACATTAACTAAAGCTGGTATTGAAATTTCAAAAATGCCAGGAGTAGTAATTGGATTAGGTGCAGCTCCTTTTGCAGAAGAAGGTAAAGGATGGGAAACTTTTACTAACAATAGTTGGATTAAATCTTTAAATGAATTAAATGAGCAAATAAATAAAGATTATTTACCTGTTTATGTAAGAAAAGCTGTTGAAGAAGGAGATTTGTGGACTAATTTAACTTCTACAGATTTTTGGGCTACAGAAGGAGCTGATGGAGCAGGATATATTTTATCTATGTTTGCACCTGGAGCAGCTATAAAAGGTTTAAATATAGGTAGTAAGTTAACTAAATTAGCATCAATGTCTGATAAAGTAACTAAAGCTCAAAAAATTCTTGGTTTAACACCTCAAGTTATTGATGAATTTGCCATTACAGCAGCTAATACAATATTTGAAGCTTCTGCAGAAGCAGGAAATGCAATAGATACATTTCAAAAAGATTTAAATTTCAAATTAGAAAATGGTCAAATTGACCAAATTACATATGATAATTTAATAAAACAATCAGGTTCATTAGGTAGAGATATATTTTTAACTAATATGGCTATATTAGCTGGACCTAATGCTATTAATACTAAATTATTATATGGTGGAAATAAAAAAATAAATTCAATTGTACCATTAAGAGATGTTGAAGGTAAAATGATTCAACAAGCTTCTTTAGGATTAAAAGGAAGAAGTCAAAATGTATTAAAATCTTTTGCATCTGCATTAGGTAGAGAAGGATTTTTTGAAGAAGGTTTACAATCTACTACTGAAGAATATTTTAAAGATTTAGCAAATAAAGGAGAATTATCAAATAATTTTTTTAATGATATTAATCCTAGAGAATTTGTTCAAACTTATATAGATATGTTAGGTACTACGGAAGGACAAAAAGCTATTGCTTTAGGTGGGTTATTGGGTGGTAATATGCAAGTAGTAAGTGATTTTAAGTCTGATAGTAAATCATTAAAAGAAACAAATCGTTTATTAAATGTAGGACATGAAGTAAATAATATGTATTTATCTACATTTGTTGAACCTGATATTTATAAAAAATCTGAACAAAAAGATGAAAATGATAATTATATTTATGAATTAGATTCTCAAGGTAAAAGAATAATTGATCCTAAGAAAAGAAATGATTTAATTGAAAAAGGTTATAATTCTCAAATATTAAGTTCTTTTCAAGAATTAGCTAATACATTAGGTGATAAAGAAACATTAAATTATTTACAAAAACAAGCTGAAACTAATTTAATTTTACCCTTTATTACTAATAATGATATTGGTATGGATATGTTAAATGAATTTCTAAATGAAAATAAAAATCTTAATTCTCAACAAAAAGAAAATATAATAAAAAAAGCAAATATTATTCAAAATGCATATAATGAAATAAATGATTTTGGTAAAGATGTTTTAAATTTAAATACAAGTGATGCTACAGAAGATGATATAAATAGTTTCTATAATAAATTAGCTAATATTTATATGACTAAAAGTGCTCAAGAGCAAGAATATAAAGAAAGTTTAAAAGATATAGATGATAAATTTAATAAAATATTAGAATTAAATAATATTACTAATGTTGAATATTTAAATAGAAAAACTTTTTATGATTTTAAAGATAATAGATTATCAGCTTTAAATAGAGAAAAAGTTAAATTGGAAAATTTATTAAATAATGTAATCATTGATAAAAATTTAGTTTGGGATAAACAACAACAACAAAATTATTTTGATTATGAATTAGAAAGATCTAAAGCTTTACAAGAAAAAGAAAAAGAAGAAAATATTCAAAAAGTTGATAAAATTATTGATGATATAGAAAAATCTGAAACATTACAAGATGTTGATAAAGCATTAGATAGTGATTATTCTGATATTAATTTTGATGAAGATAGTAATGAATATAGTAATGCCACTCCTGAAGAAATGGCAAATGAGTTAGAAAAACAATTTGGTTTAACAACAACTCCTATTAATATAGATTCAGAAACTAAAAATGTTATAGAACAAAAAGCTCAAGATAAAAAAATTGAAATTAATAATAATAAAGAAGAAATTAATAAAGAAAATAAAAATAAAATTGATACAGAATCTAAAGAATTAATTGCTGATATTTTAAGTAAAGCTTCTGAAGGTGAAATATTTACAATTAATAATGTTGATTATGAATCAGGTGAATTTTTTGGAACATATATATTAACTAAAGTAAATTCATCAGAACCTGCTGTTACCTTTGATTCAAAAGATGCTATGATGGATTATATTAAAAATAATTTATTACAACTTTCTGAAATAGAAAATGAAATAGAAAATATTGAAAATGAGTTTGAAACAACTAATCAAAATACTTTTAATCAATCTGAAGCAGAAGAAATATTAACTAAAATTAATGATCAATTAATAGATCATAAAATGTTTCCTACAATTAAAACTTTAGGAGTATTTAGAGATGGTAATAAACCTGCTTATGTTCCTGAATCTTTTTATAATTGGTTAATTAAAATATTTAATAACAAAAAAAATGAAAAAGTTACATTTAGTAAACCAAGTAATATAGTTTCTTCTGATCAAGAATTAGCATATAAAATGTTTAGTGAAAATAATATTTCTAATTTAGATTTTTTAATAAGAAATTTACCTATACAATTTAATGTATCTAATACTTATTCTTTTATACCAACTTTACAAAATAATATAGAATCTTCTCATCCTGAATATGTTTCTCGTAAAAACTTAGTACAAGCTATTATTAAAAATAAATCATATGAAGGTATAAATACTACTATTAATTATCAAAAAGCTGGTAAATTAAATTATTCAAAAACACAACCTATTCTAAATGAAAAAGGTGAACAAACTGGAATATTTATTGAAGAAAGTAATTTATTAGATTTTGAAGAATTTTATAATGATATTGATTCTATACCTTTATATTTTGTTATGGATGAATTAGGAACTGTAAGAAATAGTAAAAATAAAGAAGTATCATTTAGTTCAACTTTAACATCTTCTCAAAAAGGATATGTATATACAGAAATTACTTCTCATAATGGACAAAAAGTACCTGTAAAATTAAATATTAGAAAATTAAGTATTGAACAAGCTGATATAATTTATGAATTATATAAATCATTAAGACAATATAATTTAAATAATTCTTTAAAATTAACACAAAAAAATGCTAAATTAACAGATTTATATAAAAATAATTCTAATCTTAAAAATAAAGTTGAACAGTATTTATCTAAAGAATTAAATGTTTTTAAAAATAAAAATAATATTATTTTAGGTGATTTAATAACATTATTAATTCATGATAATTTAGCTATGGATGGTTCTAGAAAAGCTTATACAGTACAATATAAAGGTGCTAGTTTAAATTTTGGTGAAGATTCATATTTAAATTTTGATAATGAATATATAGATTATAAAAATGCTTTAATGGATTTTTTAACTACAGAAAAACGTCAGAATATTAAATTAAAATTTTTAGCAGGAGAAAATATTAATATTGATTCTAAAAAATATAAACAATATTTAATAGAAAATAAAATATTATCAACAAATATTGATCCTGAATTACCTTTTACTGGTGATATTAATATTTATTTAAATTCTAAATTTGATATTAAAGAAATTAATAAAGAAATTAATAAAGAAAATATTAGGAATTCTGAAAATAATTCATTATCTTTGTCACCACAAAATAATAAACCAAAACCTAAACTTAATTTAGGAAATAATAAACCTGGACTTAGTTTAAAAAATAATCCAAATAAAAAATGTTAAAATATGGCATGTAAATATACAAATCCTCATACAGGAAATGAATTATATTTATCACAACGTTTACAAGAATACTATAAGTTAGATGATTCACAAGATTCATCTAACTTTTTAGATTCTAAAATTTCTTTGTTTTATTCAGATAGTTTTTTAGAAATTTTTGGAGATTGGATATCTGAAAAAAAGAATGAAGATAATAGACATGATGTTGATGGTGCACCAAAACTTTTTGAAAGTAATGGTAACTTTTATGTAATTGATAAAAATAATGAAAAATATTTTATTAATAATCAAAGATTTGAAGGATTAGAATTATATCCTGATTTATATAATAAATTAGGTGAATTAAAAGAAGATTCAGCTTCAATAATTACTAAATATATATTAGATAAATATAGAAATGAAGATTTAGATATTACTGATATTTCAAATATTTCATTTAATTTAGAAAATGAAATTATATCATTTTTTAATGATCAAATAAAAGAAAATCCAGAATATCAAGAACATTTTGATATATTAAAAAAATTTAAATCTGATTTTGCAGAAGAAGTATTAGATTTTTTACAAACAATGAATTTATCATTAAATCAAATTGAAGATAGTGATGACACATTATATCAAGAAGAATTAGCAGAAGATGGTTCAATTGTTTCTAAATCATCTATAGAAAAAAATTCTAAAGATAATGCTACATCTTCTATAAAATTATTAATGTCATTATTATCAGACTATAATAATGTTTCTAATTTTTTTGCATCTTATAAATTTATACCTTTTAGTAAAGTATGGAATGATATTCAAGCTCAATTAGTTGATATACCTAAAATAAAAACATTAGATAATATTACTCCATATGAAGATATGAAGAATATATTACTTAAATTATCAAGTGATAAACCTTATATTAATGATTTAATTGATATATTAGATTCTTCATCAGATAATTTAAAAAATCAATTTGTACAAGCATTTTATAATAATGGTAAATTAATTCAAGATTCTACTTCTTATAAAAATGGAACTTATAAAATAGTAAATGCTGCTGAATCAGCATCAAAAAAGTCAAAAATTTTAACAGAAGTTGGACATGAATTTAAAATTAATTTTAGTACAATTAGTACAACTACAGGTAAAAGAATTTTTGATTTAGATTCTTATAAAAATAAAATTTTATATCCTTATTTAAATATTTTTAGAAATGAATCTGATAATAAAGGTATGTATTTTAGATTATTATTAGCTAATAATAAACTTAAAAATGATTCTATAAATAATGAATTATCAAATACAGTAAATGAATTATCATATAAAATATATACTAATTTTTATCAATTATTAAATAATTTAGGTTTTAATTTAGATAATGAACAATATAATTATTATTTATTTAATAATATAAATATTGAAAATATAAATAATGATGTATTATTAGATAAATTAAAAGAATTTTATTCTGGATTTAATTTTTTTAATAAAGCAATTATTAATGATATAACTAATCCTGAAAAAACAATTAATTTTGCAACAGCATTATTATTTAATGATAAAGGAGTTTATTTTAATCCTTTTAAAGGTGAAAAAAATCAACAAACTAGTCAAAAGGTATTTGAAAATATAGCTGAATCAATGGCATATTTAGATGTAGATATGTCAGAAAATATGTTTTTTTCAGGTGATAAATCTATGTGGGTTTATTCTTTAAATTCTCATATTAAAGATTCTGTTAATATATTAAATAATGATATGAATTATGTTAAAAAATTATTAACATTACCTCAAACAAGAAATTCATTATTTTTAAATAAAATTCTTGAAGAAAAAGAAAAAAATTCAAATTCTAATCCTTTAGAATTACATAGAAATAATAGTTTTTATCATGAAGATAAACCTGCAGAAGCAGTTGATAATCAAACAACTTCAAAAAGAGATGCTATAAATAGAGATATTTATGAAACCATGCTTGGTAAATCTACAGGAAAAACTATATTATCAACTACAACTCCTTCTGATAAAGCTACAGGATTAAAAATAGGTATTAAATTATTTATAAATTCTAATATATCAGAAAAAAATAATAAAATATATTTTGGAGATGAAGTTATAAATATTTTTTCAAATTATTTTTTAGATGATCTTTTAACAGCTGTTGAAGCTAAAAATTTCATATATAAAAATATGGATGAAAAAGGTAATGTTGATGTTTCAAAATTAACTCAATATAAACATGTTACAGCAAATGGTAATGTGTTTGATGTTATTAATATTAATGGTAAATCTGTTTTAGATTCATCAATAAATAGAAATAATATAAATGATTTAAAATCTTTTATTGAAAATAATTCAAATAAAGGTTATAGATTAATTTTTGCAGGAAATGTTTTTAAAAACTTCTTGACACCTGATTTATCTCCTGAAAATTTATTTAAATCTAAAGATTCAGATTTATTTAGTTTATTTTATAATGATGATTTTACTCCAAATATTAAAATAAATGAATTAACTCCTTCACAAAAAGGAGTATTATCTGAAAAAATAAATACTTTTTTAAATCAATTATCTAATAAAAATAAACAAAGTTTTATTGATAATAAAATATTTACTTATTTTGGAGATAGATTATCATTTGATAGAAATATATATAAAAATTATTTATCAGAATATAATGAATCAATAGAAACATTAAATTCAGATACTAAAATGACTATATTTAAAAATATAGTTGCAGATTATACTGTAAATGGTTTAATTGGTAAAATTGAAGATTCTAAAATTTTTAATGGAGCTATTGCGAATCATAAAAATATAATAGATTATTTTAAAAGAGGAGCTAAAACATATATTGATGGTAAAGCTTTATCTAATTGGAATAATAAACCTGAATTTAAAGTAGCTGTATTACAAGATATGGAAACAATGAGTCCATATTTAAATGAAATGTCAGAAGCTGTTAAATCATATTATTCTGGTGATAAAATTAATCAAGCAGATGCTCAAGCATATATTACACCTGAAAGATGGAAATTTATTTTAGAAGGATTAGGACAATTTGGTAAAAAAGAGCAAATTATTTATAATAAAATGCAAAATATTAATTCTGAATTTACTTCAAAAGAATTAAAAACATTATCAACTAAACCATTAAAAGGAGTTCATTATCAAAATCTAAATAATGAAACTATTTATTTAAAATATTCTCAAGCTGTTTTAATGCCTAATTTAGTAAAAGGTACTCCTATGGAGAAATTATTAAAACAAATGAGAAAACAAGATGTTGATGAAGTAATAATGAATTCAGGAGTTAAAGTAGGTGCTAGATTAATGCCATATAATGTAACTGATAAATTATTAAATAATGAATCATTTGAATTAGCTCCTATAACTTTAGATAATAGATTTTGGAAGTTACAACAAGATTTACCAAATAAAGGTTTTAAATCTACTTTACTTGGTTCACAAATACAAAAAAATATATTTAATAATTTTAATTTTAATAATCCAATTCCTTTTAAATTTAATAATAAAACATTTACAGCTAAAGAAATATTTAATAATGTACATAATGTTATTGGTGAAATGTCTGATAGAGGTATAGCCAAAATTGTTAATAAATTTTCTATAGGAAGTGATTTTAAAATAAATAATTGGGAATCTTTTGCAAATGAAATAGCAGATCAATTAAAACAAGAAAAAGTAAATGATAATATTATTAAAGCTGTACAAAAAGAATTAACACCTTATGTTATTCCACAAGCTAAAGATAAAGTATTATCTACTATAATGAGTTTAATTAGAACTGCAGCTATTAAATTAAAAACTAATGGTGGATCATTAATTCAAATGTCTAACTTTGGATTAGATCAAAATTTAGCTGAAGAAACAGGTATTTTGTGGTTAAAAGATAAAGCTCAATTAGCTGAACCTAAAAAAATACTTCAAGAAGATGGTAAACCTTTAATATTTCCTGGACAAGTTTTTATATCAGGTAATATAATAGGTCAATATATTCCTAATTGGAGAGATTATTCATTGGATGAATTATTTGGTGAAGATAGAAAAGGTGGAATATTACCTAAAGAAATATTACAAATGATTGGATATCGTATTCCTAATCAAGCTATGTCATCAAATGATGCTTTAGAAATTGTTGGTATTTTACCTGATAGTTATATTGATACAATTGTTCCATATACAGGTATTACAACTAAAACTGGTTCTGATTTTGATATTGATAAAATGTTTATAATGTTACCATCATTAAAAACTATTTATACTAATAATACACAATTATTAAAAGATTTTTATACTGGTAATACTTTAAAAGAATCTACTGAATTATTAGGTGATTTATTAGATGAATATAATATTGATAATCAAATGACTGATGAAGAAATTATTGAATGGATGTTTAGTGATAATATTGAAAACTTAATATCAATTAAAAATGATTTTAAAAATCAAGTTATTAATGAAATATTAAAAGATTCTAAATTATCTAAGGAATTTCGTAAAAAACACAAAGATGATATTAAAATTGAAAAAGTTATTTATGAAGAATATGATGATTCAAAAGATTTAACTTCACAAACATCTGGTTCATTAAACAATAGATTATTTGAAATGTATCATTCAATATTAACTCATTCTGATACTTATGATCAATTAATGACTCCAATTGATGTACCATATTTAAAAGATTTTATTGTTAAAGAATTATTTCCTAATAAAGTTATTTTAAATAACTATGAAGCTTTTAATCCTTTTTATCAAATAGATCTAAAATATGAATTTATTGCAGGTAAATTTGGTATTGGACAAGTTGCAAATCAACTTGTAGATTCTGTAATGAATCAATTTGCTCAAGAAGAATTAAATTATTATTTAGGTTGGGGAAATTATAAAGAAGTTGAAAAAGAAAGTGAAATTAAAAAAATAACTGTTTTTGATATGAAATCTGAAAATGGTATTTATGATGAAACAAATACATATTTAATTACAGATACATTAACAGCTTTATTAAATGCTTTCGTGGATATTGCTAAAGATCCTTATATTACTCGTGGTAATTGGAATACTCAAACTACTAATACAGGAGCAATGCTTATTAGAGCTGGAGTTAATCCTAAAAAAGTAGCAGCATTTTTAGCACAACCTGCTTTATCTGAAATGGTAAGAATAATTTCTGAAAGAGAAGGAGTTGTAGCAACTGAAGGTTCTAGTTCTAAAGTAGTTGAAGAATTAATGAAAGATTATAGTAAAAAACTATTAGATTTATTACAATTACCTAAAGAAGAAGAAGATATTTTAATTAAAGAAATTAGTTCAAATACATTTAATAATAATATTGTTATTGATGGTATAATTACTTCAAATAGAATTACAGAAAGATCTACTGAGTTATTAAAAAATCATATTCATAATACTAGCAATAAAGCTCAATTTTATTTAGATCAATTTTTAGCATTAAAAGAATATGAAGCTTTAAAACCTACTGTTAAAGAATTTACTAAATCTGTAACTTCAGCAAAATATGGAGAAACTGGTATGGGTAAAAATTTAGTAGATTATATAATTAGGTCTAATAAAACATCAGATGTAATGTTTAAAGGTGCTATTAAAAATTTTGATAAAAAGTTTTATAATACTGAATTTTTAGATAAAGGTTTAACATCTTTAGGTCATTATCATAAAAATACTGAACAATTTTTTTCAAATTTAATAGAAGCTAATCCTAAAATATTTGTAACAGCTAATTCTTACTTTAAAAATATAGCTAATGAATTAGCATCTGAAGCTAATAAAAATAGACAATATTTAGATGATGAAAGTGTAGGTAAAACTATAGAACAAGCTTTTTATTCATTACTTATTGCAGGTTCAGATTTATTTAAATTATCTAATGATATAATTAATATAGATAATAGACAAGTAAATAAAGATTTTATTTATTTATTTACAAAATCAAATAAATATGTTCAAACTACATTAAGTGATGAAATTACTAAACTTAAAAATGATGAACAATTTAAAAATAATTATTTAATTAAAAATTTAGAAATTAAAGAAGATAATAATTATTCTTTTATTGGTATTGATGGTATAAGAAGAAAACCTAATGACTTTACTGAAAAAATTATAGAAGGTTGGAGAGAACTAGATAAAATTTATCCTGAAATATCTAAAAGTTTAGCTAAATATTCATTTATACAATCAGGTTTTAAATATAATTCAAATCAAATATATCAATATCTACCTCATGAAATTTTAATAAAAAATAATTTTAATAGTTATATTAATAAAATTACAGATTTAATTAGTACAGAAGGTTTAGATAAAAATATTATTAAAGAAAGTATTATTAGAAATAATTGGAATAATAGTAGATTAGTACCTATCATTAATAGTGATGATATTAATAGTGATTTTATTTCAAGAGGAGATCAACCTTTAGTTGAATTTGATGAAAATTTTAGTTGGGATGATATACAAAATATTGAAGTAGAAGAATCTATAGATGTTGTATCATTAGCGTTATCTTTTGATTCTGAAAAATATAGTCATAAAATAGAAAATACTAAAATATTTCCTAAATTTATAAACTATAATAATAATTTATTTCAATTAATAGGTTATTCTAAAGGTGCTTCTATGTTTGATTTAGATAAAACTTATCCTGTTTATATTAAAACTTATAAATTAGGTTATAAATCAGATAAAGGACAAATTCAAGAATATAATTTATTTGGACAAAATAAATCATCTATTAAAGATAACAATTTAACTGAAAAAGAACAAGAATTAATAGATGAAACTTTAAATAGATATAATTCATTAAATGATTTTTTAACAGTTGAAGAATATGAAAGTCAATTTGACTTTAGTAAAATTAAAGGTCTTCAAAATTTAAATATAACTAATTTTAATTTAAATACTAATATTGAACAAAATATTGAAACTAAAGAACAAACTGAAATAATTGAAGAAGTTCAACCTCAACAATTATTTTTATTTGATGAAAATGATTTAAATGATTTAGAAGATCCATGTAAACAATAAAATTATGGCGTGTAAATTAGATATAATTAAAAAAAATAATATAGATGAAGCTATTTCTAAATTTATAGGAAATGGTCAACATTTTAAAGAAGTTAGAGAAGGTGTATTAGTTGGTACACCTTCATCTAAATTTGATATGTTTCAACTTGAAACTATTGTAAATAATAATTTAGAAAGAACTCAAAAATGGATTAATGCTAAATTTAATAATAATCCAAAATTTACTACAAATTGGATAAATGTTATTAAAAATCAAAATGATATTGAAATTAAATTTAATATTCCTAAATTATTAGAAATTGCATGGCAAAGTAAATTAGATAAATTAGATTATAATGAAGCTAATGAAATTTTGCAAGAATATTATAATGAAATTAATCAACAAGATGTTATTAATTTAGAAAAAGAAGATGCTGAAAGAGCAGGTAAAGATGATTTTAAACATTTATTTGAATCTAAAATATTTAATGAAGGAAAAATTACTAAAAGTGATTTAAACTTCATTAAAGAAATGTCAGAAAAATATGGAATAGATTTATATTTAAAAAGTAAAATTGAAATAAAGGGATATGATAATCTTAAATATATAGCAGGTACTTTTGTTCGAGAAGGATACATGAATGAAGATATTAAAATTAATATTAGTACTAAACAGAAAAAACATATTAAATCATCTGTAGTTCATGAATATTTACATCCATTTATAGAAATCATAGAAGTTAATAATAAAAAAGCATTTGAAAATTTTTATAAAGAAGCTTTAAAAATTCTTCCACAAGAAACTGTTGATTTTGTTAATAAATCATATCCTGAATATTATAAAAAAGAAGAAATAATTGTAAGAGCTGTAACTAAACAATATGATGATGAAGTTAAAGAAAATAATCTTTTAAAAAAGATATTAAATTGGGTTTCATCTTTTTTTTATAAAAATAAAGAAAATAAAACATCTACATTACAAGATATTACAGAAAATACTACAATTAATGAATTATATAATATATTTAAAAATTATGGTAATATTGAAGATAGTTATTATAAAAATTATGTTAAACAAAATTTTTTAAATACTATTTCTAAAAAATATATTAATTCTGGAATGGAAGAACGTTATTTTACTGAACGTAGTGGTGTAGAAGGATTTGAAGATAATGCACATTTATATTATCTTCAAAAATTTAGAAAAAAATATAGAACTTTTAGAAAAAAATTAAATGCTGCTGAATTTAATAATGCAGAAGATGTTTTAAATTTTATAAAAGAAAAAAATAATTATAATTTTTTAAGACAATATTTTAATAGTAATGGTAAAAATTATCAAAATAAAAATTTTAATAATTTAGTAAAAAATACTACTGAAAAATTTTCAAGATATAATGAAAATATAGATGAGTTAAAAGAAAACTATTCAGATCAATTAAAAAGTATTTTATTTAATGGACAATTTAATAATGTATCTGCTAAAGATGTTTTAAATAATATATTAAATAATAATATTTTAAATAAGGATTATAATGAAATTATAAATAAATTAGCATTAACAACAAAAGCTAATATAAAATTTATTCAAAATAGTGATTTAAAAAATTCAGATACTTTCATGCAATTTAATTCTTTAAATAATAATATTGAAATATCATTAGATAAATTATCTGATATTAATTCAATAGAACAAGGTTTATTAAATTTTATACATGAAGTTTTTCATGAAAGAACATTACGTATAATTAATAGACCTAAAAATAAAGAAGAAAAAAAATTAGTAGAAGATTTTACAAAATTATATAATAATATTAAAAATAATAAAATATATAATACTTATAATCATGAATTATCTTCTTTAGAAGAATTTACAGCAGGTTTATTAAGTAATAAAGATTTTAGAAAAGCTGTAAATATAAATGTTAATTTACAAACTAATTTTTTTAATAAATTAATTAATTTTTTTAAAAATTTATTTGGAATTCAAAATAATAATATATTAAATAATTTATTACAATTAGTTGATACATCTAATGAAGTTTTTATTTCTAATGAAATTTTTGAATCTAAAATACAAAAAGGAACTATTTATAAAAGATTTAGAGATGTTAATAAAACTTTAGATGAAAAAATTGAAAATACTTTATATGTTTTACAAGAGCAATCATCTAGAAATGAAGGTACTAATAAATTTAAAAGTAAAATTAATAAAACTAGTAAGCAAATAAACTCTATTAAAAATAAATTAGGTAAAGATACTAATGAATATAAAATAGAATTGATAGATATTTTTTCTAATTTTATGAAAGATCAATTAACTTCAATTAATTATAGATTAAATCAACCTAAAGTTTTTAATAGTAGAATATTTAATTCAAGTAAATCATATATTGATTCTTTTAGTAATTTACAAAATGATATTGAAAAAACATTAGAAGAGTTAAAAAATAATGATTATATAACTGATGAACAATATTTAGAAAAATTAAATATTTTATCTAATTTAGAAGGTTTAACATCTCAAGCAGAAAGAAAAATTTTAAAAGCTGGTAAAAAATATATTGAAAATAATGCATCAGGTTTTATTACTGGGTATAAAGAAGTTGAATTAGAATATAGAGATAAATATAAAAAAGAAGCTATTAATAATAATGTTCCTAAAAATAAAATTGATAGTTATGTTAATAAAAAAATGTCTGAAAATAGACAAGAGATTAAAAATAATACTTTAAAATCATTTAGAGAATTAATTGATAATCCAATTTTAGATATAAAACAAATGAGTTATTTAGTAAATTCTGAAAAAGATTTATTAAATCCTATAATTCAAATATTTTCAGCAATATTAGATAAAGTTCAAAATACATTTGATAATATTATACAACCTAAATTATTAGAACTTCAAAAAGATACTGAAAACTTTATTAATAAAAATAGATTAAAATCTTCAGATGAAATATATAAAAAATTAGTTACAACTTCTGAAGATGGAGAAATATTTTTAAGAGGTGAATATAAAATAGAGTATTATAATATTGTAAAAAAATTAAGAAATAATATTTTTAATGCAGAATTAAAATTTGGTGAATATTCAGATGAACATAAAGAAGCAATGTCTGAATATAGTAAATTTAAAATTGAAAATACAGTATATATTAATGAATATATGACGATACCTTCTGATAAATGGTTAGATAATTTATCTGATTTATCAAAAGAAGAAAAAGATTATTTAAATAAAATTCAAGAATTAGCTATTGAAAGTAATGATAAATATATAACTAATGTTAAAAGTCTAAAAAAAACTATGTTATATGCAAATTTTTATAAACTTCCTAGTGTAAGAAAAGATTTAATAACTAATCTTAAAAAAGGTAATATCATTGAAACTGCTAAAGAATATTATAAAGAACAATTCACACAACAAATTGATCAAACTGATTTAGGAGATATTGAACAAATTTCTAAAGATAAAAATACATATCAAGTATATACTGATATGTCAGGTAAAGAAATTAATTATGTTCCTATACATTTTAGAGCTAAACTTGAACCAAAATATCAATCTATTGATTTAGCAACATTATATGCATTAGAATATCAAAATGCAGTTAAATATAATGAAAAAAATAAAGTTACTTCTGATTTAGTAATGTTTAAAGAAGTTATTTCTGAAAATAAATTTTATAAAACACAAGGTATTGGAAATAAAATAGTTACTAATAAAGCAACAGGTCAAGTAGTATTACATTCTAAAGAAGATGCTTTTTTAATTAAAAAGTTAGAGTCTATGTTAAATAATAGACTATATGATAAAACAAGTGAATATGCTGGACAAATTGCAGGAAAAGATGTTAATAAAATAGAATCATTTTTAAGATCTACAATATCAAAAGCTTCAATGGCATTAAACTTAATATCTGCTCCTGCTAACTTAGTAACAGGTAAATCACAATCTTTTTTAGAAATATTAAGAGATCCTAATTTAACAAATCAAGATGTATTATCAGCAGAGAAATTTTATTATTCTAATACAGCAGGTTTTTTAAATGATTTAGGTAAAAATGTATATAATTCATTAGGAAATCAAATACTTTTATCTAATGGTGGCTTAGTATCATATGGTATGCTTCAAAATAATTTTGAGAAAAATAAAACTTTATCATTAACTGGAACAAAACCTTTATTTTTTTTACAAGAAGCTGGTGAACATCATATTCAAGGAATTCATACTTTTACTATTTTAAGTTCTGCAAAAATTTTAGATAAAGATGGTAATTATTTAAATAAAGATGGAGAAATTGTTGATGATAAAAGTAAAGCTGCAAGTATATTAGATTTATATCAATTAAATGATAAAGGTGAATTAGAAATTTCTTTAAAAAATAAAACTTTTTATACTAATTTTGATACAATTAATCCATATAATTTAAGTGGAAAAGATACTTTAAGATCTTATATTGCATCTTCTTTAATTAAATCTCAAGGTCAATATAGTAGAACTTATCAATCTGAAGCTGAAAGACACTTTTTTGGAAAAGCATTATATCATTTCAAAAAACATATTATTTCACCTTCTTTAAGTAGATGGAGAGGTTTAGGCACTAATGTTATAGGTAAAGAAGAAGATATTGTATTAAATTATAATTATAATTTAATGCGACCAGATGAAGGTAACTATGTTACTACTTTAAGATGGTTAAGATATAAAGTTTTACCTACTATTAAAAGTTTACAATTAAAAATGTTATTAACAGATTTTAATCAATTAGATGATTGGGAAAAAGGTAATATTAAAAAAACATTTAGTGAATTAGCTTTAGTTACTACTTTTTCATCATTAGCATTATTATTTGCTAGTGCTGCAGGAGATGATGATGATTTATTTTGGTATGCAGCAACTGTTTTTAGAAGATTAGAATCAGAAGCAGCTCAGTACTATGATGTAAATGAAGCATGGCGTGTATTAAAAAATCCTATTAGTACTTTAAATTTTTTAGAAGATTCTAATGATGTTGTTTCATCTTTATTAAATGTAGTTGATCCATTAGAAGATGACAAATTAAATAATTTATATGACGAAACTACTGATTTAGTAAAATATATTCCTGGTAATAAAATGTTTAAAGAATCTAAAAAAGCATATGATTATTTGAATAGAAATTAAAAGTCTAAAAAAAATAACCCTGTAATATCAAACGATGTTACAGGGTTTTTTATTTATATTAAATTACATTATATGTAATAGTTAAAGGAATATTTTTATTATTATTATTTAAATTTTCTATGAAACTATTTAATCTTTTTTCAATTTCTTTATTTAATTGATATTTTATAATAGATCTTTGTTCAGAATCTGTTACAGTCTTATAAACATTATTTAAAAACATCATATTATCAGCATATCTTAAACTTTGTACTGTTCCTAAATTTAATTGTTTTAATATATTTTTAAATCCTACATTATTATATGCAGTACCTTTGAATATATTTTCAGCATATGTTCTAATTAATAATGAAATTTTAAATCCATCTATTTCTAAATTAAAATTATTTAACATTTTAACGCCTAAATCAACTGTTTTAGAATCTGTAGACTTTAACATATGCTCTATTTGAATACGCATTTCTTCAGTTAAATTTATATCATTATCTTTATTTAAATATTCTTCAAGATGTTTATCTGTAATACATTTATCTATATTTTCTACTATTAATTTAAAAAATTCAGTAGGTTCTTTAACACCTGTAATATAATTATTAAAACATACTACATCTATAAATTCATAATTATTTGGTTGTATCAAAAACTTATCTAATAATAATTGTTCAGAAGCTAATTCTCTATTATTATTAAATTTATTCATATAATCATTAGGAAGTTGACCTGAACTACAATGATATATATTATTAGTTAATGTACATCTAATCGCTCTATTTATAGCTAATTTTTTAGTTTGATGATTAATAGAAAACAGTCCATTAATTATAGGTACAATAGCGTAATCTGCTTTATTAATTTGTATTGTTTTTTTATTTTCACAACTAGCATTAAATTTAAATCTTGGATATTTACTTTCTTTAAAAAAATAAATAACATTATCTTTTTCTATTTTAATAGATTTATTTTTTATATCTAAATATTTTTGATATACATCTTCTACTTCTTGTTCATATAATACACAACTATTAGAATAATAATAATAATTATTTTGATATGTAACACTATCTTTTCCTTTTCCATTCCAAGTTCCTTTTGGATAAAAAACTTGTTCCTTTTTAAAATATTCCATTAATTTTATTTCTAATTTACAATTTTTTTCATAATTTTTGGATTCATTAATAATTTATTAGTTCTTTGTGGATATCTACCTACTAAATTTCTAATTAAATTAAAAATTAAATCTTCTGCTAATAATGTTTTATCATGATTAACAATATCTAAAATTCTATTATTTACGATTGAACTATCAGCTTTAGGATCATTATCAAAGTAATTTTGAGTATAATTAATAAATCTAGTAGTAATAGTAGCAGCAATATCTGCTCTATATTCTTGATTAGAAAATACACAATTTTCTATATCTCTTGATACTTCATCCCAATTATTAAATAACATTTCATCAGGTTGAATTAATTTATCTAATTTATTATTAATAAACATTGTAAATAAATTACCTACAATATTTTCTTTAGAACTAAAACAACCTTTAGAAATTAAAAGAATTTTAATTAAACTATCAGCATCACTAAAATTTTTAATACCTGAAATTGTATTAAAAAATGTTACTAAACTTCTTGCATTAACTGTTTGAACATTTCCTTCTTTTTTTAAAATTTCAGGATACATTAAAACAAAATTAATACATCTACCATCAATATTTTCTTGTTCAGCCCATTCTGCCCAAATATCTTTATCAAATACTAAATCAAAACTGATATAACGAGTTCTTTGAGCATTATCAATTGAAGATACATTATAATCACCTGTATCAGGATTAGCTGTTAATAAAATTGTCCAATTTTCAGGTAATGACCAAGAAATATATTGACCTCTATCTAATAATTCCATAACTGCTTGAATAAATCTTTGATCAGCTCTATTCCAGTCATCTAATATTAAAATTCCTCCATTAGGATTTTCATTTTTAGGTAACCAAGCAGGTGGAGCATATGACATTCTTGCTTCAGTTCCTTCTACAATAGTATAACCTAAATTTATATAATTTTCTAAAATATTTTCAGCAACCCAAAGACATTTTCCATCTGGAGCACATATATGAAATTCTTTTAATGGAAATCCAATTAAATCACCTAATTCTTCAATTTGAGCTAAATTTAATTTAACTACATCCATATTTCCTTCTTTAGCAATCTGAATAACAGAGCTAGTTTTACCAATACCTGATTCACCAACTATTTCTATAGCTGTAGTTTTTTTACCACTTTCTCTTAATTTATTATTATTATCAATAATATATTTTGTAATGTCTTTTAATTCTTTAATATTTACACTATTCATTTTTTGGAATTTTAATTTTATAACCAGGAAATTCATCAGTGTATGAACCATTTGATGATATAACCCAGATCATTTGTTTTTTAGGTTTTAAATTTATTGGTGCTCCACCATCAGTAAAAAATACTAATGACGTAAATAAATGAGCATGTTGATTATAGTAATTTATTACAGGATCAAAATCAGTACCTCCTCTACCTACTATTTCTCCTGTAAATTTACCTTTGTATTTATAAATTGAATTTATTTTTGTATCACATTCAATTATAGTTATTGCAGCACCTGCTTTATAAATATGATGAATTTCACTAAAAAATTCTAAAAGTTCATTATTACTTACAGAACCAGATGTATCAATACCAATTAAAATATGATGTTTTTGTTTTACTTTTATACCTGCATTATCAATAAATCTTTTTGATAATTTTCTTTGAGATTTTTTAGTAAATATTTCACTTGAAACTCCTAATTTTCTTCTAAAATAAGCTTTCCAATTAAAAACTTCTTCTTTAACAGCAAATAATTCATCAATTTTACTTTTTAATTCACCAGGTGTAGTACCTCTACTTTTTTGTGATTGAACAGCAGTTTCTTTTAAAATATGTTCTGATTGTGATATAATTAATTTCTTTTCAGCTTCTGATAAACTATCAAATTCTTTCCAAGTAGGATGTAAATCTCCACTATTAGTTTCAGATGAATCATTTTGATTAGTACCACCAGAACTTAATTTTCCTTGTCCATTTTGTTGATCCATTAAATTTTTTAAATTTGGATCTGGATTATTAGAATTATAATTTTTTAATAATTCATTATAATAATAATTTGTTCCTGCTTTTAAATCTAGTTTCAATGTTGGAAAACTAGCCATTGTTATACCACCTTCTGGTAACCAATCTTTATCAATATATTGATTTATTTCTAAATCAGCAGCTATATTAAATAAATAATGATTTCCATAACTGTTTCTACTAGTTAAATGAAAAAAACATATATGTAATAGTTCATGTTTTAATAAACCAAGTTTATGATTATCACTTAACTTATCCCAAAATTCAGGATTTATGTATAACATTTGATTAATACCTTGCTTTCCAACACCAGCAGTAGGTAAACTATTACTGAATTGTTTATTTAAATTTAATAAATAAAAACCATAAAATGGTTCTTTCATCATTAATAATTTACCTATTCTACCAATGCTATCATTCATTTTTATTCTTTTTTTACGTTATTTTCATAATATTTATATAAATCAGTTCTAAATTTAGCATTATTAAATCCATTACTTGTTATATAAGGTAATTTGGTAAATTTAATACCATTTGGTAATATAACTTTATCTTTTAAATGTACAATTTGATTATACCATTGTATAAAATTATTTTCTTCCTGTACTTCCATGTCCACCTTCACCTCTTTCTGTTTTACTTAAAAATATACTTTTTTCAAAATCAGCATTAATAAAAGGAACTATAATTAATTGAGCAATTCTATCACCAACTCTATATTTTTTTCTTGTAAAAAATCCTTTTACTGTTCTATTAAATCTAACTTGAATTCCTCCACGATATCCTGCATCAATTATACCTATATCATTAGCTAATGTTAATGCACCATCATTAGAAATAGAGCTTCTAGGTACTAACATTCCAAAATGATTTTTAGGAATTTCTACAGCAATATCAGTATTATACCATACAGAAAATAAATTATTTTTTACTATTTTAGTAGCAACTAAATCCATTCCTGCATCACCATCTTTTGCATATTTAGGGATGACAGCATTATCACTTAATAATTTATATTTAAGTTTTTTAGTCATATATATGATTAATATTATTTTTTATATTTATTGTTTCATCTTCTTCTTTTATTATACTTTCTAATTCACTATTATCATCAAGCATAACTTTTAATTTTTTTTCAATCTCTTGTTTAAGTTTTACATCTTTAATAAATATATTGCTTATTTTATTTATAAAATGCTCACTAACTCCTTGATCTATTAAAAAATCAAATATTAAATTTTGAGCGTCTTTTCCAAATTCAGAATATTTTCCATCTATAAACATTTTATATTCATATAAATATTCTTTTGGAAATTTTAAAATATATAAAACTTTATTATTTTTAAAATCATAATGATCTACAAATAAATTATGATTAAATATTTGATTTTCAAATTTTGTAAAATTAGAATCTTTTATATTATAATTAAATAATAAAAAAATACAATTTTTATATTTTTTAGTTTCATCAAAAATATAAACATTTTCTAATTCAGATATTATGTTTTTATCAAAATATATAAATTCTGATAATAAAGGTAATAAATATTTTTTTGATTTATTTATAATTAATTTCTCACTCATTCATTTATTCTATCTACATTAATTTAAATGAATAAAACTATCATCTAATATAATTTCTTCATTTAAATGAAATTCTTTACTCTCATTAAATATTTTATTATCAATATGCCATAATATTTCTTCTATTAATTCATAAATACCTTTATAATATTTACCATAATTGGTTTTAAATCCATTCCATGCTGCATCAATCCATTTCTGAGTTAAAACAAATATTTTTGGATTATTAATATTATAAGTTGGTAAATATAAAAATTTAAAAGATAAAATAGTATAATCTTTAAAATATTTATTTTTAAGTTCTTCCATACCCTTTTGGTATAATGCGCCCTGTAAATAATATTTAAAATTAAAGAAATTCTTCATAAATTCTTCACTTGTTACAGATCCTGTTTTTATATCAAGACCTTGTATAGTTTTATTTTTATGATTTACAATAACTTTATCTAATATTACTTTACAATTTTTATTTTTTATTTTATATTCTAATTTTAATTGATAAAATACATCAATTTCTTCATTAAAATCTTGAAAATATTTTTTTGTATTTTTATGATTAAAAAGAATATTTTTACATTGTAATAATTTAGTATATTCAGAAGCTGTTAATACACTTTTGTTTTCTAAAGATAAATCATATTTTATTTTTACATCTGGATCAGATAAAAAATCATTTAATTTATTATATCTACTTTTTTCTATAGTTATTTTTTTAAATAGATTATTTATAATTATTAAATCATAAATTTTTTTTAAATTTATTTCATTTAATTCTATTTTATTTGTAATAAGTAAAGAAATTAAAGTTTCATAATCTGTTGATAATTTAATATCTGTTGATAAAATATGATATTTATTATTAAAATCATCTTTAGATAGTGTAATAAAATCATCTAATTTTGTTCCAAAATCTATACCTTTATTAAATATTGTTTTTTTATTTATTAATATTTCAGGACCATTATCTATAAATGAAGATAGTAAAGAATAACTTATATTTTTACTTACTAATTGTTTTTGATCCATTTATTTCAATATTTTTAATTATTTCATTTGTAATTACATTATCTAACTTTTTTAGAAATACAAATGATATATTAGATGATTTTGTTTTTTCTATAGTGTCTTCTATAAATATTCTAGCAATATTTAATTGTTTATTATTTATTTTAGACATAAAAAATTGATATTCAGTATTTTTAAAAGCAACTTTTGCTAAATTATTAATCTGATTTATATCCATAGGCTAATTGTAATAAATTATAAAATGTTTCTTTTGACATACTTACAAATTCACCTTCTGTAGTAAATTTTATATTAGCTTTTTTCACTTTTTTATGAAAAACTAACATGGGTTTATCTTTATTAACGTTGTCACCATTAATAAGATCATTTAAATTAGGATAACTTTTGTATACTTTATTTTGTATAAAATATGGAAATTTATTTTTAGGATCAAAAATATCTACCTTACTATTATCCATATTTCTACTTTCTGAACGAGATGTTACAACACTAGTGTATCCTAATTCTTTTAATTCATTTACTATATCTCGTTCATATTGATTACCTGCATTTCTATTTCGATTTGCCATAATTTATTCTTTATCAGGTTTATATAATATCATTCCTAATATCATTCCTAATAAAATACATAACCATATATCCATTAAAAATTTATTTTAAATTTAACACCATTATTTTTTTCTAAAATATCATTAACTTGTTTTAAATTTAAATCCCATTCTTTAGGTTTATTAATAAAATTAATAGGATTTTTATAAGTTAATAAATATTGTGTATTAGTATCTATAAATTCTATAAATGGACTATCTTCACATATATAAAATATAAGATCTGTATTATATTCTTGTATTTTTAATAATACATTTTTAATAAAATTGAACCATATTATATTATTATTTTTATTTTCATCAATTGTTAATGATTCATTCAATAGTAATACTCCTTGTTTCATTAAATATTCTAATGTATTATCAAAATCTAATTTAAAACCATCATAAAATGTATTTTCAATATTATATCTTAATAATTCAGTAATAGGATGTAATCTTATTTTTTTATTATTTGTATCAAAAGCTAACCCTTCTGAATAGTCATCAAAAGGGTTAGAACCCATAAATATTAATTTCAAATCATTATACTCAGTATTAAAACATTTGAAAATATTTTTTTTATGTATTGGATATATTTTATAATTACTTATAGTACTATAACGAACATTAAGTTTTTTAAATAATTCATTAAATTCTTCATTAAATAATGGTGTTAATATTTTATACCAAGATTTAAAAATTATCTCGTAAATCATTTAAAATTTTTGATTTATTCATATTTTTTAATTTATTCATAGTTTAATATATTGAAAAATATTAAAGTTTGTAATAATATTTTCTTCTTCAAAAAATGTAGATTTACTATATTTATAATTATTAACTTCATTTAATCTATCGTTATATAAATTATATATGTAATTATTTTTAGAAGTACTAACATGCATTAACATATCAGATAAATCCATAGTTAATAAATTAACAATTTTACCAGAATTTATTTGCTTCATATTATTTACACAAAATTCAACAGTATTTAAAGTTAATGCTAAAAATAATATTGCTTTTTCAATATTATTAGGTACTGTAAAAATTCTATATTCAATAGTTTTTTTATTTGTAAAAATTAATGGAATTAAATTCAACCATTTATATCGTTCTCTCATATACCATTTTGATCTTTCATTAGGATCACTTGGATGAGATTTAAGATCTCCGATACTATAATTAACTTCTGCATTATATGAATTATTATATCCAGTTAATAAAAATGATATTTTTTTAAATGCTTTATTTATTTCAGAAGAATTAGTACAACTTCCTAATGAACTTAATACAGCCTTATTTAAAGGAGAAGTATAACATTGTTTTTTAATACCATTATTTATTCTTTTATATTCAGGAAATAATTTATATAAATCTATTTCAAAAATATTTGCTAATTTATACATTGCTACAATAAATTCTTCTGTTCTTGGTATATTACCTACATGAATATGCATTGAGCATGTATAATTTGTATCAGTATATTTATTTATTAATTCTATAAATTCTAAATAAGTATATAATCCTTTTTTACCAATTAAAGGTACAGTTACATATTCTATACCTGAAATAGAACCATCTCTAACTGGTATTAAACCTAAACGATTTAACTCAAATTCTGGAATAATACCTTGTATAGTTTCTATTTCTATACCAAATGTATATTTATTTAAAAGATGTTCAAGAGTATCATAAATATAATTAAAAGTGTCATTTTCTAATGGTATATAAGCATTATGTTTTTCTATAGCTATATCCATTTTAGAAGTAGAAGAATAATCTAAGCTATGTTTATAATTATCATCAACTTTTTCTCTTGGGAAAATAATTTTATAATTAAAATTATTACGATTATAATAAATATTATTTATATTATCAATAATATATTCTTCTTGATTTAATAAAGAAGAATCCATATAAATTTCTAATTTATTTTTTTGATTATAAACATTTATATAATTTGAAGTTGAATTAAAAAAACCTTTTGTACCATTTTTATTAATTATACCTTCAACTAATTTAGATTTTAAATCATAACAATTATTTAAACTATCCCACTCTATTTTACCTTTTTCTAAAGTATAATAAATACGACCTATTTTATAACAGTCACCAGAATTTTTTATATTTATATTTCCAATTTCATAGTATTGCTGAGTA
>LLBY010003243.1_pt1 | contig 60782 bp, 68 predicted proteins | sample 1489401 | NCBI WGS metagenome assembly LLBY01 (sample SAMN04092656, study PRJNA295927) | soil metagenome | biome: Soil prokaryotic community; feature: Bulk soil; isolation source: soil from tomato rhizosphere | host: tomato cultivar Hawaii 7996 | place: South Korea | collected 2011-11-01 | reverse complement strand
TGTGTTCCTATAATTATCTACAATTAGAATATTCCCATCTCCAATTTGAAAGAACAGAACGTAATTTTCGGTCAAGACAGCGGTTACCAATGTCGATCCATATGCAATTTGTGGATTAGAAATAATATTGCTCAAAACGGAAGTATTTTTTTTATCCGATACTTTTGATAGTTCGATACTTGTAAATGGATATCTGCGGAAATGTTCAGAGACTTCATCATTCCAATTTTTTACCAAAAGTCTAGGAATTGAATATCTAATAATATCTCGGATTCCCGGGAAAGTAGTAGTATTTAAGGGATATTCAGTGAAAAATTTATGCAGTGTTCTTGTCGCAATCTTGGTAGCAATTTTCGATCCTATTTTGCTTCGAAAGTGAGTCTCGCTGCCATGTCCATCTGCTACGGATAAAATTCCAAGATTTTGATCATCAGAACGTATCCAATAAATAGAATCTTGATTCAAGTTATGTTCGCGAGCGTGACTAATGCCTCTTACGCTGGCGCCATTAACTATCCACTTACGGCTGTTAAATGAATGAGAATCATGGAATGAAACAGGTTGGGTTATGATCATAGGCAATCATATATAATTAATAGTATATAATACCTTTAGTTTTTCCGAAGTTGATTGTTGTATTGGGAGTTAGAAGCAGACTTTGATTTGGTAACACTTCAATTGGACTAGAATTCCCTGTTTCTACCTTCCACGTAGTATCTGACAAGTTTTTCAATCCCCATAAGTTATCATTGTGTGGATGCTTAGTAATTTGTGCTACAATTCGTGTGAAATCATATCCAAGTGAAAAATCCACATGGTGTAAAAATAAACGGGTATCGTGATTTAATACAATCATTTTACGTTCATCAATTAGAATATACATGATCTTGTGGTTTATGTTTTTGCAAGTTGGATTCCAACATGTAGTAACATCATCATTATTTTTGAAACAATTTAAATTCTGCAGAATAGTGGACGACAGATTATCTTGGTTGACAAGATTGGTGCTTGATTTACTTAAGCCCAAGGTTTCACGAAAACTAGGATCGAGAAAATTTTCTGAACCACATTTTCTACAATAGTACATCGAATCTCTTAACTCAAGCAGTGCAATTTGCCATTCTGTTTCTCTAACCCTTCCATATTGCGGATCCTTTATTCCTTTGGTAAAGGACTTTGTGAATAGTTTTTTAAAGAATTCTGGATAAATATTCCAATAAATCAAAGCGTTTTTATGATAAATAGGATCTGGAAAATTGGAGGAATCATCTGGATCAAAAATGAAAACAGGATTAGTGCCATAAAGTTTTGTCATTGATGGAATATCAAGACTCTTGATAGAGCTTTCAGCTTTGCCTTCTAAGGGATGGTTCAAGAATAAAATATAGAATAATAACACAGCAAGCGAGTACAGATCAGTTTGTGTGTTTGGTAACTGATTTCCGGTAATTATTTCTGGAGCCATGAATTTTGGAGTCCCGATGACATTTCCTTTTTCAGATCCATTTATGATAATATTATCGGTGTCTCCAATCCTTATGTCTCCGCTATGCGGATCAAAGTATAGATTATTTATTGAAAGATCTTGATAACAAAATCCCTTCGAATGCAAAAGGTGAAAACTCTGCGAGATTTCAAAACAGGCAGTTAAAAGGACTTTGAACGAAGGGTCTATTTTTCTAGAGAGCCATAAACTGAAACTTTTAAATCTCTTGTCCTTAAGAGGCATTATATATCCGAATCCATCTTTTTCGGAATTTTCAACTAAAGCCAGAGGCCAAAGAAATTTTTCGCTGGGTGATTTGATGTCAATCAACGACTTTAAAATACCATATTGTTCTTTCGTTGCCATGGAAGGAAAATACCACTTTAAAGCAAGAGAAGAATTATTTGGTGTTATGAGAGAATAGACCTTGCCTTGAGTACCGGATCCTAACTCTGCTTCGATATTGCAAATCAAGTTTAATTCTTTTATATGCACAGATTCACCAACACTATACTCATACTGATAACTTTTATCAGTATTTTTTCTAGTCATCATCAAAGCTACCAAACATCCGTTGCGGTAGATATCATTTCAGGGGGTTTTGGAATTTCTACATTAGAATCATGAAGTTCATCATTTTTTTGCTGACTCCGAGGTCGCGCCGATGCAGACTGAACTACGGTTGATACCCATCTTATATAATTTGAAAGGACCTCTGGATTCCTAGCGAGTAACGGACTTCTCTCGTCGCTTCCAATGAATTGTTCAAGTACTTTCATATTTGCATCTTCTCCAATTGCAATGGAGATCCGTATGGCTTTTTTACCCCATGGCTCTTGTAGTAACTTATTTAGTCCGTCTTCAAAGTTATCTGTAGGTTGTCCATCGGATAAAAGCACCAGGACTGGTGGTAATCCTCTATTAGTCATTGGGGGAATATGCAATATTTCAGATAGTAACACTAAAGCTTGTCCAAGGTCTGTGTGGCCTTTTGCTTCTACATCTATCCACTTAAAGCTGTTTACGTCGGTGGGTGGGATAATCCAATGCGCACCGGTTGAAAATTTTAAGGCACTAACCAAAAGATTCGCTTGAAAATTACTCTCGGCCTCCCTTTGCATATGAGGAATAGCCTCTCTAATAGCATAGTTTAGAGATTGTATTTTTCCATCATCCCTCATGGAACCTGAACAATCTACGATCCAGATAAAATGAAGTTCCCTCTTTGAAATTTCGCCGCCTGGAAGTGTCATGAAATCAAGAAAAATAATCTAGATATTCTTTATAACAATTTCACAAGATACTTGTACATATTTTTTATAATGAAATGTATTTGATCTACAGTGAACGGTTACTTACAATATCTAAAAATGGTACAATCCATGAATTTTCGTAAGAATAAAATCTATTAAACCGACCATGATTTACGCGGCGCCATTTAGGCTAGATGCTTTTTCTAAAGATATTTCTAAATTTAGAGAAAGACCACGGACTTTGATTACCCATCAGAATTTAGATTACTTTGTGACTGCCGATGGACTAATCAGAGAATCATGTAATGCATTAATTTATTCATAAAAAACAAAGATACTGTCAAGTTTGTTATTTTGGCAGTGTCAAAACTTGTATCCTGTCAATTATTATAGTTGCATAGGACAGTTCCTCTGTGGCTTTATCGAAATGTAATACAGTCTCATTCTATATAGATTATTTTTAGAATACAAACACAGTTTTGTATTCATAAAATATGAACGTCAAACTTGATTCCTTCCGATGATATCCATTTCATAAGAAGATTACTAGGCATATAAGTATTCAAAGGACCTATTAACACAATTATTTTGCATGAAATTATTTTTCCTAAATGTCTAAAAAGCATTCATGATCCATGAAAAAATTCAAAACATAGGAAAAGGATAGAGCTTTAACATTCCTTGTATGTAGCTATTCTTGCCTATTTACGGAAAAATTATTTCTGACCTGGTTAATTGTATTAAGACTATCTTTTCCTACAGAAACTATTTTATTTGCGATCTGAACTGTCCTTGATGCCACCTCTGGCATATCGTTAATTATATTTGACGTGGCCACAGCAAGTTGTCTGATTGTAGTTTTGAAAGAGATGTTATTATTTATGGTTTGATTTGATCTAGCTATAGAATCCTTGATGAGTCTTGTAACTTCACTATCTGATCTTGATTGTTCACTAGTATACGAAAAGCCAGCTCCCGTGCTACTATTATTAAAGGCATCTTGATCACTACCGGCGAAATCTCTTTCCTTGATACCATTGGCTTTATGCTGATCCATGTATTTAGGATAAGATCAATGGATTTAACTCGTTTTCATAATAGTTAATTAATAATGAAATATAACAAAAACCTAACTTAAAGTAGGGTAGCCTACTAGTACCAACGTAAACAAAAGGCCCCATCTCGAATCCTTCCAAATCCACCACGTAGACGTAACAGCACGGCTGCGATGCCTTAGGGTTGCTCCCTCCCGGACCTCACCCATTTCAACAATTCACAGTCAATATTACACCTTCATGTAATTTGCTGTTCATAGCCATCCGATACGGCATGATTTCATACTGGCCGGATAAGCAGGTATCCTCCCATTCACGAATTTACCTAATAGTTACTGATCCCGACATAAAGCCGATTTCCGGTATGGGGTACGGCTAGCACCCCGATCCTACCTACCCTATTGCTAATACTTCAAAATCAAATATAATGTTATTGGAACCGTAAATTTTATGAATTCAAAATTGGAATAATAAATAAAAAAATTGAAATAGGTAACTCCTACATCATTCCGTCCATTCCACCTGGAGGCATACCACCCATTCCACCTGGAGGCATACCACCCGGGCCACCTGATTTCGATGAAGCTATAACATCGTCAATCCTTAACAACATCGATGCTACTTCAGTTGCAGATTTTATTATTTGTTCCTTTACAGATAATGGTTCAAAAATTTCTAATTTCGACATGTCGGCAATTCTGGAATTTCTTGCATCAATACCTGCCCATTTTGAACCCTTGTTCTGCTTAGAACGTAGTTCGGCTAAGGTATCAATTTGATTCATACCGGCATTTTCTGCCAATGTTAAAGGAATGATTTCCAAAGCGTCAGCGAATTTCTCAGCTGCTAATTGTTCCCTACCTGTCAATGTATTGGTCCATTCCCTTAATTTTCCCGATACATATGCTTCAGGCGATCCTCCCCCTGCAACTATAAAGGGCTTTTCCAAAACATCTTTAGTCACCATCAAAGCGTCGTGAACTGATCGCTCTGCTTCATCCACGACTCTTTGAGATCCACCTCGTATCAAGATTGTTACTGATTTAGGATTCTTACAACCTTCTACAAAAACCCACTTATCCGTCTCAACTTTCCTTTCCTCTACTAGGTCTGCGGACCCCAGGTCCTTGGATGTCAAATCATCTAAATTGTTAATAATTCTCGCACCAGTTGCTCTAGACAGTTTTGTCATGTCACTTTCTTTCACACGCCTAACGGTCAATACATTTGCTTTGGCCAGGTAATGTTGAGCAATATCATCGAGTCCTTTTTGACAAATAACGACATTGGCTCCTGCGCCGGTTATCTTCTCAACCATCGATTTTAGCATCGTATTCTCTTCATCCAAGAATCTTTTCATTTGTTCTGGTGAGGTAATATTCAGTTTAGCATCAAACTCAGTCTTTTCAATTTCTAATGCAGAATTGATTAGAGCAATTTTAGCCTTTTCCACCCGTTTCGGCATTCCTCCATGCACAACCTCCTTGTCTAAAACTATACCCTTAATTAGTCTCGTATCTTTTATGGAACCCCCAGATTTTTTCTCTACTTTGATGTCATCAAGATCGACTCGAGTTGATCCGTTAGCTGTATCGGCCACTTGTTGAGAAGCTGTTACGACAATATTTGCAAGATCATTCGATTCCTTTGAGACTAGTTTGGTTTGCATAGATGTTTTTGCTATCTTGATCAATTGTTCCTTCTCGTTATTAGTCACTTTTATTGCAATATTATTCAAAAGTTCTATGGATTTAACGGCGCATTTCCTGTAACCATCAACGATTACCGTTGGATGAACATTCTTTGTAATTAGCTCCTCTGCCATTTCGATTAATGAACCGGCCAGAACTACAACTGATGTTGTCCCGTCGCCAACCTCATTATCAGTAGCTTTACTGATTTCTACCATCATCTTAGCGGCCGGATGCTGAACATCTATTTCTTTGAGGATGGTTGCACCATCATTGGTTATTGTTACATCCCCAAGCGAATCAACCAACATCTTATCCATTCCCCTTGGACCTAAACTAGTTCTTACTATTTGAGCGACCGTTTTTGCAGCATTAATGTTATTCCTTTGTGCTTCTTTTCCCTTTGTTTCACTAGCTCCTTCCTTTAATATTAATACGGGCATTCCGCCAGCTGAACCTGTTTGAATTGACATACTTCCATCATTCACCTAAAATTATAATTTAATCTGCTGTGATTGGGATATTTTAAACTTACTTAAATAAAACCAAAAAAGGAATGAATCCCAAGTTTAGATGAATTGGGAGTCGTATTTTCCAGAATTGACATCATCATAAATCTCATTAGCTACCTTATCTTCAACCTTGACTCCCAAACTAAGACATGTTCCAATGATTTCTTTGGCAGAAGATTTCGTTGATTGGGCGTATGATACGTCTAACTTCATTTTGGATATCTTAACAACACTTTCCATGGAAATATTTCCCACAAAATTTGTACCCGCAGTCCCCGACCCCTTATTTATACCCGCTTCCTTAAATATTAAGGCGGCAGTGGGAGGTACTCCTACTTCAACGGTGAATTGCTTGGTATCGGAATCGACTTCAACTTTTACGGGAACTTTCATTCCAGGAAATTCTTTTGTTTTTTCGTTAATAGTATTAACAACCTGAAGGATATTAATTCCCAAAGGTCCAAGAGCTGGTCCAAGTGGAGGTCCTGCACTTGCTTCTCCTCCACTAACTAATGCATTTACGACTTTTTTTTCGCCCATATCTTATTACATCATTCCTACCAAAAGATCCATTTATAATTCTATAATGATTTTTTCAGATAATTCGCATCTACTGTTACAGGTATTTGATATGGTGAATCCAGTAATACGACTGTTGCTTCTTGTTTTTCATAATCAACCCTAGTTATCTTGGCTTTCATCGATTTAAAAGGACCAGCTATTATCTCAACAGTATCATCTATTGTTAATTCTGTTACAACTGGTTTCTTTATCAGATAGCCCTCCAAGTCTTTAAACGGTAGTTCACCTCTTATCTGTCCCCTAATGTGACGTATCCCATGCAAAGCTTCGTAGGCGATGTTAGAATCAATAGCCTCTACAATTACGTAGCCTTTGAAATTTTCAAGAAATAGGACCGAATATATTCCCTCTATCTTTTTAGAAATTAGTCGGGTCTGTAGCATAGACGCAATCATACTTTCTTGGCCCCCCGCTACCCTGACGACAAAAAATTTTGAATCATCATCTTCACTTATCACATCGGAAGAATCATTTTCTGATCCTTTGGCTGCCTGAAGACCCATTGCAGAGTCCTGTGGCTCATTTATGAAACTGGTTTTGTTTCGTTTGTTCACCTTCGTATTTCGTTTGTTACCACCATTTTCATCTCTTGCGGAGTTCTGTTCACTTTCAACTTTGAAATCTTCAAAGTTTTCTTGATTATCTTGAGTATCTTCAACAAATGAACCGTCGTCGTCATCGACACTTTCACTTTTCAGATCCGCCAGGTCCAAGTCATTATCGTCATATTGGAGGTCTTTAGGCATTAATAGCTTCAATGAATGTATCTGTTTTGGAATTTATAAGTTTATAACAATCATTATACACAAGGTAGGAGTCCTGTCTAAAAACAACAATTAAATCTTAATAATGCTGTGTTCCCATGTCAATGAAATATCTCTTAATATCATCTTCAAAAGATTTGGCTAGCAGTACAATGAGAGATTACTTGCTTGAATTTGAAGGGTATAGTCAAGCAGAATTATCCCAATTACCCGACTGTTGCAATAATAATGCGAAGAAATTAATGGATATGGATGATAACCCAAGAATAGAGTTTAAAATTTTTAAATCAAATAAATACAAGTCAATTGATCTGTTAGTCTTTGATTCTGAATTAATATATCTAACCAATTTTGACAATGTCGGCTGCGAAAATTGTTTTTTGATATTCTTATCTAAACACGCTTCTAATAGCAAAATACCGACTTTGACTTCACACTTTACTGGAAATTTTTCGAATGACAATTCTCTTGGTGGTAATCCATTCGAGGTGGGCATATCTTATCCGACTTTTCAAAAAGAATATATGAAAAATCTTAGTGGCATGAGAAAGAATATTCAGCATTATGATCTGACGATTGAAGCAACCCATCATGGTCCTACATCATCAGTAAAACCGCTTATATTTATAGAAATCGGGTCTTCAGAGAAGGAATGGAAAAATAAAACAACTGCGTCTATTATTTGTAAATGCGTATTAAAGACTATTATTGAGAACAACTGTGATCATTCTAAGAAGGAATCAAAGATTGCTATTGGAATTGGAGGAAATCATTATCCTCAAAAGTTTAATGAATTAATCCTGTCTACTAATGTGGCTTTCGCTTCAATTGCAAGTAAGTATAATTTGAAGTTCCTTGATGAAGGAATGATACAACAAATGAAAACCCGTTCAATAGAACATGTAACCGATATTTACTTTGACAAGAAATCATTAGGATCAGAAAAGAAACGATTGATATCGATTGCAGAATCACAAGATTTGACTCCCAATTTTATATGAAACCTTTGAATGGATGATTTAAAGTCTGGTTTTGATGATTTTGTTATTGGCAGATCTGGAAGACTTCAAATACACATGATTATCCATATAAGATTACTTTTATACTTTGAAAGCAAATCTATTTTTTAAGCGTTCGGATTGAAAATCCAAAGTAAAAATAAATCCTCATTGATTGTAACCTCTGTATTAGGAAATGATAATAAAATTTTAATTTTGAACCGAAGTTTGTCGACAAAGACACTGCAGAACAAATGGGCTGGGATCAGTGGATATATGGAGCCTAGTGAAGATCTACTATCTCGCGCACTACTTGAGATTTACGAAGAGACAAAAATAGAAAAGCATCAATTGATATTGCACAAGATATTGGATCAAGTTTCGATATACTTTGAACCGGACACAATTTTCTTAATCCAACCATTTTATTTTTTATCGTCCACCCAAAAGGTGATACTAAATTGGGAGCATATAGAATATCGGTGGATTGGTTTACCTGATGTAGACAAGTACGAATTTGTACCAAGATTTAAAGAAATTTTGAAAATTTGCTTTGGTCGATTCTAGATGTTCCTATCCTATGCCACAAAATTGATAAAAGGATAAAATTAGTGCGTTTTTGCTATCTTCACTAATTCCCTTAAATGAGACAATGAACGAACTTGTGCACCGTTTACCTTTTTGTATAAAGCCCAAAATTGTTCGTTAGTAATATCTTTTCTCTCCTTTAATATTTTCAGATGTTTTCGCATAGAACGAACTTTGATGACATATACTTCTTTCTTTCCTACTCTTGCAGTTTTTTTTCCTTTTTTTGAACCGGGGCCTGTACCATGTTTCTTTTTAGTTTCAAGTTTTGACCTTGTTCTTCCTCTAGATGTTCCTCTAACCGTGGCCGTCCAAATTGATCCGCTATTTATCAAAGCACGTATATTGTCCCTGGTAATAGAATCGGCTACATCATCTAATTTGTCAGGTTCAAATCTAATCCTATTGACTCCCACTCCAAGAATTCGAGATGCTAGTTCCCTCTTTTTGTGTATATTTACGACCATTTCAATCACTTGTTTTGCTCTTGCTCAGATTCAGCAACTTTTGCTTTGGATGTCTTTAGTTCGGGTTTTTTTCCATTAAGGACTTTAATTCCAATTGATTCTGCCTTTAATATTATTTCCAATCTTTTCTTTTTACCTACAGTGTGAGCGATACGAGCTGCATCTTTATCCTTGTTTAATTTCAATAATTCATTTACGTTGTGAATAAGATTATCTACATATCCAGAAGGATGTAAACCCCTAGCAGCTTTGGGTCCCCCATAGCCAATTTTTACTAATGCTGGTACACCTGACACTTGAAGTCTCATCTTGTTATCTATTCCCTTAGGTTTTCTCCAGTTTTCTGCAAGTCTTTTATACCTCCAACTTTCTTGTCTTTTGAACTTTGGTCTATGTTCGGAAACTTTTTTACGTTGGTCAAGGAGATCACCATTAATTACCATAATACTTTTTTATTCTTGTTTGAATAAATAAATATGTTTCCGACTGGTAAGCAGAAAATAACGATTATCAGCATACAAAAATAGTTATCTCAATACTAACATGAAGTACTAAAAGATAAGGAAATGGAAAAGGATAAAAGCTTTAATTTACAAAATTAATTTAATGAGTAAATACGAATTGCCCCAACTCCCTTATAATTTTGACGCATTGGAGCCATACATTGATGCAAAAACGATGGAAATCCATTATACCAAGCATCATCAAACATATACTAATAATCTAAATGCCGCTCTTGAAAAGTGCTCTGAGGATGTTCAAAATAGGGATATTACAGTCATACTAAGTAAGCTTGATATAATACCAAGTGAATTAAGAGGCGCAATAAATTTCAATGGAGGTGGTTTTGACAATCACAGAATTTTTTGGAATAACATGACTTCAAATGGTGGAGGAGAGCCACAAGGACCAATTGCAGAAGCTATTAATTCTACGTTTGGGAGCTTTGCAAATTTCAAGGAGAAATTCACAACTGCTACGGTGGGAATTCAAGGAAGTGGCTGGGGATGGCTAGTATTCGATCCGATAAATACCAAGGTTGATTACAAATCCATGCCAAATCAAACAAGTCCAAGAACAGAAGGCTTGATACCACTATTAGGTTGTGATGTCTGGGAACACGCTTATTATTTGAAATACCAAAATAAGAGACCAGATTACGTCAATGCTTGGTGGAATCTAATAAACTGGCAAGATGTAAATGATAGATACGAAAAATCAAGAGGGAAATGACCTATCCGAAATTTTTATTCGGTGATATCTATCCTTGCAAAGCTTTCGCGGAGAGTAGTATTCACGCTCATGCTATAATTATAAATAATCTCTGAATAATTCCTCAAGATAGGGATATTTTCATCTAATGTTTTGGTCAATGAAAACCCAGGACAATCACCAGTAAATTGATAGGAGGCGTGGACCGATACCCTATTATTTTCATTCTGTGTCCATGAAAAAAAGGGATAAAGCGAACAAACTCCGGGTTTAGATGAGTTAATACTACAAGACCCTCCACCGTTTAAGAAACGACATGTAATCTGTTTTCCGTTCTCAGCTTCACCTTCGGTCTCACTTCTTTTAAGATTTACCATTGTCAGAGTAGTAATAATTTGCGATTCCTTCCTGAGAGTAGAGTTAGTATGTTCCCATGTAGCTACATACGTTTCCTTCTCTAAAAAATCTGTGCGGTTTGGATAACCTAAACCCTTTGAAATTACAGATATATCTCTAGATGTTAAAGGAAGCCTGCCCTGTTTTTCACAGCAATTATGACAGTCAGGCCAAAGGCAATCCCAAACCACAAACTCAGAGGTCTCTGAGAGGTAAGGGATATGATAGGTAACTTGATTCAATTTTAAGAGGTAATCCCTAACATCTGATCGAAGTCCAAGATGTATATCACGAATCTTAGGGTCAATAGTCCACTTCTTTGAAAGTTTTTCTAGTGCGATTAAAACCTCATCCGATTTCTCAGATTCCCTACTTATAGGGGTCATGTATTAGAATTATAAACCCGACTGTTTAAATGTGACTATGACTTCAATTCTGATCCTGCTGATCGAAAAAACAAGAAAATGACATTGGAAAATTACAAACAAAAGGAGAAAAGGAAGGGCAAACATGCATCTTCTACCGAAAATCGCCGTTTGGTTTGGGAGCACGTTATTTGGCCCCTTATTTTGGATGTCAATAGAAATTACTTTACTTTGCAAGAATATCATAGGAAAAGAGATATGGTTTGTAATGAGAAAGAGATTCTTCCTTCAAAAATAGCTGGCGGATTCGTCTCACTTTTAGTAAAAGGGATAGTCGTTCGTGAAAAAAGCATATACTCCATTCATTACAAACTAATTCCTTATATGAGGAAAAAAGCTCATTTAGACTATGGAACAGTAATAAGAGAAATTAATACTAAGAAATAGTCTTTTTTTCAAAATCTAGTTGTTCCACCCGCATCCTAGAGATAAAATAAAATATTGGAATATTGTAACAACAAATGTAGCTCGTGAAGCCCGGTCGAACCAAATTTCATGGTGCCGAATCTAGTGGTCAAACTCCAAAAAAGGGCTAGGGATTTCAGGCTCTGGATCTTATAGAAAAGAAACCTGGAGACAGCAGTTCGAATCTGCTCCGGGCTACTTGACTCACAGAATTTATTTTATTGTGCTTGTTTGTAACATCAATGATAACCTAAATCAAATGAGGTCCGGCCCCGATTATTTCATCAGAAATGGGCTCGAATTTTTTAAAATTATTAATAAATAATCTCGCTAACCTCTTTGCAGAAAAGTCATATTGATCTTTGTCGTGCCAAGTATTTCTAGGATTTAAAATACTAGAAGGTACGTCAGGACAGGATACGGGATATTGGAGGTTAAAAATATCGTGAGTTTCATATGAACTGTTTTCCAAAATTCCCTTAATTGCTGCAGATACCATCAATCGGGTATATTTGAGATCTATTCTCTTACCAATCCCGTATGGCCCTCCAGACCATCCTGTGTTTATGAGGTAAACTTTGGAGTCATGTTCAGTTATCTTTTCACCCAATAATTTTGCATATTCTGCTGCCTTCAATGGCATAAAGGGAGCTCCGAAACATTGGGAGAAGGTTTCTTTTGGTTCAGTAATACCTCTTTCTGTTCCAGCCAACTTGCTTGTATACCCAGACATAAAGTGATACATTGCACCCTCTTTTGATAACCTTGATATAGGAGGCAATACACCAAAGGCATCAGCAGTAAGAAAAATAACTACAGAAGGATGTCCACAAACACTTGGAATAACCGCTCCGGGTATAAAATCTAGAGGATAAACGACTCGAGTATTTTCAGTGAGGCCACTATCAGCAAAATCAGGCTCTCTCGAGAATGAATCGATGATCACATTTTCCATAACGGACCCAAACTTTATCGCGTTCCATATCTGAGGTTCTTTTTCTTTATTTAGATTAATACATTTAGCATAACAACCACCCTCAAAATTAAAAACTCCGGAGTCTGACCACCCATGTTCGTCATCCCCGACTAGTCGACGGTTTTCATCTGCAGATAATGTAGTTTTTCCTGTACCGGACAAACCAAAAAATAACGCAGATCGACCATCTCTTCCCAAATTTGTGGAACAGTGCATCGGAAAGACGCCTTTTTTCGGTAGTAAGAAATTCATAACCGAAAACATTGATTTCTTGATCTCACCAGCATAGGAGGTTGATCCCATCAGAATGAGATTCTTTTTAAAATTTATTATTATGAATGTATCGGAATTTGTTCCTTCACTATCCGGAATAGATGCAAAGTCGTTGAGAGACAAAAGTGTAAAATCGGGTTTAAAATCGATTAATTCGGTTTGAGTTGCGTTAATAAATATCTGATTAGCAAAAAGACAATGCCAGGCCTGATCTGTTATGACTCTTATAGGTAATCGTAACGATTTATCCGCACCTACATATCCATCAAACGTGTACAAAGTCTCTTCTAGCTTGTTCTTAGAGATATGCTTTTTCATGCGTTGTAGTATAGAATCAAAATTTTCTTCAGAAATAGGATGATTAATCTTACCCCAATCTACAGTGTTAGCAGTAATCTCGTCTCTGACTATGAATTTATCATCAGGCGACCTACCTGTGAATTTTCCCGTCCTTACGGACAATGATCCCGTGGCAGATAATTGCCCCTCGTTTCTTAATAAGGCTGCTTCAACTAATCGGGGGACAGGTAAATTTCTTCGTCCCTCATTAATTGTAAAGTCCATCTCCTAAATTTGCATGATAATATCAATAGTTATAATCTTTGGGGTAAATTGTTATTAAAGATATAGATAATTAATTAAAAAAAATAATTATAGGAATAATATTTTGATAATTTATTTTATTGCATTTTAACAAATAATAAAAAAAATAATATAAGTAGTCAATAAACAACTGGAAAATATAATTTGAATAGATTATTTGAATAAGAATTCACTTAAATCTATATTGAAAAAATATCGCATTATTTCTACGTAGCTCTTTACTGGTGGTGGAATATCTTCTTCACATGCTATTCCAAGATCCCTTGCATTGAACCATATAATCAAGCTATGAAGAATAACTAAGAATCGATAGTAAGCATTATCAACTGTTCCAAACGATTTTATATATTTGTCTGCCAAATTCCACGAAGCTGTAAAGTCTATGCAATCACTCTTGTAAATTGATTTGAGTTGATCTTCAACGTTGTTCCCAAATTTGAATGGCTTCTCGCATAGTAGTATCGGGAAATCAATCTTATTGGGTAAATAGAGAGCCGGTGGCGACCAGATAGACAAAATCTTTGATCCAGTTCCTAGTTCAGATTCAAACTTATTAGCTAATGTACTGTTTATTCTATCATCAGTAAACCAAGAGAAAATAACACTGGCTTCAGTAAGTGGATATTTCGTTGCATCACCTACAACCAAAAATATGTCATCTAAAGAACGAGTCTTGTTAGAAATTTCATCTAATACGGCCGGATCGATGTCGATACCTACTGCCTTTTTCACCCTAAACTCATTCTTAGCTATGATAAGAGTTGAAGGGTTATTACCTATTCCTAAATGGTAGAATACATCACCCTCATTAAGATTTGATAAAATAAACATTCTTCTAATGAAATCATCAGGAATTACTACTCTGTCTCCACTTATGATATTACTCGGAAGTGTCGATACAAATTCATTGATTTTCAAGAGTACTTACCTTGATTTATCTCAAATAAATCTAAATTTATTGGTTTCAATGGTAGAAACAAAAACGAAATAATCAAAATTCAACAAATATATTGTCATTTTCAACTATGACCTCGTACGATTCTTGGCTTTTCAGTTTATGAGAAAACCACAAGAGTTCACCCGTTTCAATATTCCATGTCGCACCATGTGATGGACAAGTAACTTGATTGTCCTTTAGAATTCCTGTGTGCAATCGTGCTCCCGCATGTGAGCAAATGTTGTTAATTGCAAAATATCGACCTCCCTTATTTATAATCAGAATTTCTTTACCACCAAGAGTCATACTCCTTAATTTGCCTTCCTCAAAATTATTGACATTATCAATTAGAAACCTAGTCATTATGTAATGTCCAAAAATAGAATAATAAAGTCATATTAAATTATCGTAAAAAAATACTCGATACTATTGAGGATTCAATTGCTTTAATAGTAGAGCTTTTTGAACATGCAAACGATTTTCAGCTTCAGTCCAAACTACCGAGTGTGGACCATCTATAATACTAGGAGATACTTCCTTTCCCCTTTTAGCAGGCAAACAGTGCATGAAAATATAGTCTTTCTTTGCAAACTTAACCAAGTCATCGTTGACCTGATATCTTGGAAAGAACAGCTTTTCTCTACTATGGATCTCATTTTCCTTTCCTATCGAGATATGAGTGTCCGTAACAACTACATCAGCATCGACTATGGCCTCATTTGGATCAGAAGTGATTAATATACATGAATTATTTCTTTTTGACTCTGTTCTTGCAATGTCTGTTATCCAATCCAACGGTTCAAAGCCCACTGGAGTGGCCACAGAAATATTAATACCTAGCTTTGAACATCCAAGTAGTAAATCATTACAAATATTGTTACCATCACCTATGTAAGTGAGCTTGATACCCTTTAACTTTTGTTTATATTCAAGGATCGTTTGAAGATCCGCTAATATTTGACAAGGATGAAATAGATCAGATAATCCATTAATTACAGGAATAGTTGCAAAATTTGATAATTTCTCAATATCTTCATGAGCATACACCCTTGCCATCAAAACATTCACATATAATGAAAGAGTTTTCGCGGTATCCTCAATAGATTCTCCTCTAGATAGTTGAAGTTCATTAGAGGATAGATTTATGGCGTGTCCCCCCAAATGAAGCATAGCTGTTTCAAAGCTTATTCGCGTCCTTGTTGAAGGTTTTTGGAATATCATCCCCAGGATTTTTCCATTGAGACATTTGGAATTCGACCCTATTTCTCTATATTGATTTTTCAAAAATAAGGATAAATCCAATAATGATAGTATTTCGTTTTCATCCAAATCGCGAAGACTTAAGAGATCGCCTTTCAATGTTAGAAAGGAAAAAAAACCTCAATTTAATGCTTTCAAAGCTATTTCTTCTTTTTGAACCAGCCAAAACGACTTTTTTTCTCATTCTTATTTTTTTCAACATCAGCGGACTTGACTATTTCTTTTTCTAATTTCTTATCCATGGAGAAAGAATTTTTTGTTACTAGACTTGATTCATTTGACGTTGTCTCAACGTTACTCGTCGGGGTTCCTATGTTAGAATCATTGTTAGATAGGCTTACTTTAACTTCATCGATGTCTGCGTCTGTATTTTCCTGACGGTGATCGGAAATTGAAGTAGGTAGTTCTGAAACCATCTCCTCTTCGAAAACTTTATCATCTATAGTTAAATCATCCTGTGATTGTTCATCCAAGACAGCTTGAGTATTATTTATAGTGTCAAAGGAAATTACATTTGATTCAACATTCTCTAAATTTTGAACATTTTTTTGGGAGGAAACGAAAGATTCGTTGGTGAAAATTGTATCTACAAACTTGTTTTTGTTGAACATTATAATATCATCATAGCCTTGACCCACTCCAAGATATATTATAGGCTTTGAGGTTATGTATGATATAGAAATGACTGATCCTCCCTTGGCATCTGCATCAGCCTTTGTCAATATGGCTCCATCAAATTCAGTGTAACTAAAGAATTCTTTTGCTTGGTTAATTGTATCATTTCCGGATAAAGAATCCCCTATAAATAACTTCAAATCAGGCTTAATTACTTTAACAATCTTGCCTATCTCATCCATCAAATTTTTTGCGGTTTGCATTCTTCCCGCCGTATCAATGAGCACTACATCCACGTAATGTTTTCTTGCGTATTCTACTGCATCTCTAGCGACGGCGGAAGGATCAGCACCATACCTTTGAGAAATCACCTTGATAGATAATTTTTCTGCATGAGAAGAAATTTGTTCAATGGCTCCAGCCCTATGAGTGTCAGCAGCTGCAATTACCACTGAAAAGCCTGCTTTTTTGACAAGATTGGCAACCTTTGCAACCGTAGTTGTTTTTCCCGTACCATTAATCCCCAAAAAAACTATCTTAAATGGACCTTCTTTGTTCTGTTTTTTTGATTTTATTTCATGAATTAAATCAATTGACCCTGCTTGAGATAGAATATTCGAAAAACTATCTTTTAAGGCGTCAGAAATAATCTGCTCAGCCGATTCATCCTTTTGTAATTTTATTCCAACTAATTTATGCTTAAGTTGTTTGGACAAATCATCTATCACATCCTGAGACACATCACTCTCCAAAAGTGAAACATTAAGATCGAAGAGACTTTCATCCAAATCCTTTTCTGACAATTCTTTTTGGCCTATGCTCTTTGCCGCGTTTGAAAAGGCTTTCTTTAATTTATCAAACATTTCAATATCCCTCCCTTAATATCTTAGAGTTAAGGCAAAACACATCATACAAGGCATCTAATGAGTATGTTTTGATGAACTATGGGAGTGGGAGTGAACGGATTCATTACCTTTTTGCATTTGACTCATGTAAGAATTAACCGTGTTCTGTATTTCCATCATGCGGTGAGATATTTGTTGCTTTTGGTTGGATAACTGTTTTGTTGCAAGTTCAAACTCCTTTATCCTTTGTTCAACAAAATTTATTGCGTCATCTTTCTTTTTTTCAATGACAACACCAGCACCAATGTTTACTAGAACTCGCTCAACTGGATAAATCGTAGATTTGACATATACTCCTATGCCTAGAGGTACTAAAGATATAGTTTCAGACTCCTGGGATAAATCAATTAAGCCATTATAGGAATTATGAGATTCCTCATATAGTCGATGCAAGACCGATTCCTTTGATACTATGTCGTTGTAGTAAGCCTCAAGTAGTTTAGATTCTTGTATCAAGTCATTTACTGTTTGCTCTATGCTTTGAGAGTGCCTTTCACCGCTATTTACAACCATAATTAGATATTGAAATATGACTTTATTATAACTTTGGCTTCCATAACATGATCATGAGATTATTAGCGTATGACCGCTTTTGTTGAATTAAGAAAGAATAGGTATGAGCATATTTGATTTGAATTAATAATTATCAGATCGAATCACCTCTATCAAATCTAACTTAAATAAGTAATTCATAAAATAGATTGAACCATGGGTCTAATTTATCCTAAAAATAATTGATCCTGTTATTAGAAGCAATTTTATTTTTTGCATTTTGTGCGTAGAGAATGATAATATCTTCACATTTTTTGAAAGTTCGTATCTTGACCATTAAAAATATATTAAATAATGTGAAACTTACAAACCAAGAGTGTATAAAGTTTTTATTAATGGTTATGGGATAATCGGCAGTCGTTTAGCATCGGTACTTTCAAAAGACAATGAGACCAAGCTAGTCGGGATTGCGAAATATTCGCCGGATGAAAAGACTCAAGATGCGATTAATAGAGGTTACAGAGTTTTTGTTCCCAATAAACATATCAAAGAATTTAAGAAAAATAATTTTGATATCGCTGGAAATATAGAGGAGGCAGTTATTGAATCTGATCTGGTCATAGACGCATCATCAGAAGGAAATGGATACAAAAATAAAGTCAAATACTATAGGCCGTTTGGAAAGAAGGCGATCTTTCAGGGAGGTGAGGATAGATATGGAAAAAAATCAGTTGCAGAAATAATTCATAATTCAAGGATAAACTATGATAAGACAAAAGGCAAAGACTTTGTTATCCAGGGAAGTTGCAATGTGACAGGGATGGGCAAGATAATTCAACCTCTAATTGAAAATTATAAAGATTCCATCAAGAGGTTTGATGTTAATTTGATCCGAAGGTGGGCAGATCTAGAAGATAAAAAAGAAGTCAAAGATTCAATAGAATGGGATAAAGATCCACACCATCAAGATGATTTTAAAGATATAGTTCCTAACATTAATTTATACGTAGATGCACTTAAAGTGCCCTCGCGTATGATGCATCTTCACCAAATGACGATCAGATTTAGCAAGTCTCCTCCCTCTAAGGATGCATTATTGAAAATATTTCAAGATGAATTTGGTGTGGCTATATTAAATAACGCAAAAGGGACCGGAGAAATCAGAAAAAAGGCAATAGAGTTGAAGTTTGAGCACGGAGATACAAACATGGTTCATATTCATAGTGAATTGATCAGAGTTCAGGAAGATATCTTAAAAATTTCATACTCAGATGATCAAACAGGCATGGTCATTCCAGAAAATTATTTGCTAATTCAATCTATGTTAGGGAAAAAACCAAGGAATGAAGCGATAAAACTCTGTGATAAACTATTTGGATTGAAGAGAAAAAAGAAGGTTTTAGAAAAAACATATTATTAGAAAATCCAGTATTGCCTTAGTTCACAACGCAGACCCCTTTTGTTAGTTCTTTTGAGATCCCTTCAAACCAAATATCCTATCAAAGTAATCTGAAGATTCAGCAAGTAATGGAGCATTAGTAGTGTTTTCCCCTTCCGGTACTTTTGCTAATTTTCGTGCCAACTTTTTCTTAAATTCTAACTGCATTTGTCTTGCAATTTGAATTCGTTGTGCTTGAGGAGAACCAGCACCGTGCATAGACTCGGTCAAGTAACCAACTGCATTTCTTCCCAATGTCATGTTTTCAATTAAACGAAGGATGCGAACCCTATCTTCGGTAGAAACGCCCTTTCTTCCTTTTAGATACTTGTCTAACAATGGACCAGTTACTGCTCCTCGGAAATCTTTTTCTGAAGGCATTGTAACCATGAGACCACCTGCAATATCTTGGGCTAGGCGCCCTATTTCGTAGGGAAAACGAGTAACATTATGTTTGCATACGTTAGCAAGCATATCATCGTTTATGAAATTGCCGGATTCGGTTTTATATGCCTGATGAGAGGAAGCAATGCCTGCAGCAAAAATTGTCTCATTTAGGTGTGTCATCTCTATTAATTTATCTTTAATGTGAGAGGCATTTGAAATTCCATTGTATTCAGCAATCGCTGCAGATGCACCTATCAATACATCCCCTAAGCCAGTCTTACATACATAGCTTCTTCTATGGTAACATGTAAATCTTTCAACAAGCATAGAAGCAAATTCTACTTCCCCTTCCATAAAAATTAATTCGTTTGGAATAAATACATTGTCAAATATTACCAAGGCCTCCTGGCCAGAAAATTGGGAGTTTCCGGCATCTAAATCGCCATCCTCCATACTCCTGGTATCACACGACTGTCTGCCATAGATGTAAGTAATACCTTCAGCATCAACGGGAATAGCTCCAACGATTGCATAATCTTTGTCTTCTGGTCTAAGTCTCATAGTAGGCATAACAATCAGCCAGTGAGAATTAATGCATCCTGTTTGATGTGCTTTTGCCCCTTTTATATACACACCCTTATCATCTCGTTTTACAACATGAACAAACATGTCTGGGTCCTCTTGCTGTGAAGGGGACAAACTTCGATCACCTTTTACATCAGTCATTGTGCCACCAATTACGTAATTCTCATATTGAATCTTTTTAATGAATTCAATTAATCGAGTGTGATATGGAGTTTGGTACTTCTTATCAATCTCAAAAGTTGTTGAATATAATGAGTTTAATGCATCCATCCCTACGCATCTTTGAAAGCAAGTTCCTGTTTGCTGCCCAAGCTTACGCTGCATTTTGTTCTGATTCACCAAGTCTTCGGACTTTTCGGCAATATGTAAAAATCGATTAACTTGCATACCTGTCAATGAGGATTTTGCTGAACCTATTTCGGGGTCTTCTACGGCTATATCATAAGTTGCAGCAACCGCATTTATTGATGGTCGTATCATTGGATGATCAACTGGCTCCTTAACTAACTCTCCAAAGAGATAAACCTGTAAATTTCTATTTCTAAGACTTTCAATGTACTCCGACCCATTCTTAATAGGCATATATTAAATTGGATGAGATTATATTTGAATATTTGTATATTTCGCAATACCTAGGTGCCCTTGATGAAAAACATATAATTTTATTTCGATCGGCACAATCAAATCCTAATTGAATCAATTGGAGGTTATAAAGTCACTTTTGAAAAACGAACTTCTGATGGAAGAATCCGAGGTTGAAGTATTTCTAGCGTTGGTAAAGATAGAAAAAAGTACTTCAAAAGAAATAGAAAATTTTACAAATAAATCAAAGGATGAGATAATCGAAATTGCGAAAAGATTAGAATCCAAGGGAATGGTAATTGAAGTAAATAGGAATGAGTTTAGGGCTTTGCATCCCAGATTTGCGGTAGTTAATAGATATCGAAAGTTATGTGCTTCTAAAAATATCGAATTCAAAAAAAATTTAAAGATAGATCAGTTAGCAGTGATAATCGAAAAGTATCAAAACTCTGTATAACAACCTAAAATGTAATGCCTAAATATGGGATTATCATCTATTTTATATTTAAGATGCAATCTTCAACTTCTTCTAACAATAAGGATAAGGTTACCTACTTTGGAGTAATTAATATTAATGAGAATGGCAGGAATATAGGGGCCATTGATATTTGGAGAAGTCTGATTACAAAGAAACTCTTTTGTGAGGAAAAGAGATTAGGGATTCTCGATATTACAGATAAAATTGGCATGCCCCAAATAAAGGATGAAGAGGTATGGGTCGTAGCCGTCAACAGGTTTAGAAAGGGAAAAGACAGATGGAAATTAATAAGTGTAATTAAGGAAGGCAAAAATGAATTTATTGATACAGATGATGAATCTAATGTTACAGTTGAAACTTCAAATTACAAGATTATTGATAATGATTGGTGGAGTTTTTCAGTTTCTGAGAATGTAAATAAGAGTATAGAGATTACAAGAGAATTGAATTAGTATGATAAATGAGTATCCTGAAGAATACTACAATCTGAACTTGGATATCAATATAAAGAATGTAGTCGAAGGTTCCGTTGCAAGCAAACTATCAGGGTTTTTTTTTGTTCGAGATAATAGAGTAGTATTTAGTGCTTTGGCTTTTGGACGCATAGGAGGGCATAATGTAAATGTAAAAATCTCAAAATCGAGCGCCAATGAAATAAAGAAATTAGGTTATGATCCTGAAATAATACTACAAATTGTTCAAAGGAAAATCATTGAAGGGGAAATTTCAATATTAGACGCAAAGAAAAAGAAAAAGAAAACTAGCTAAAGTAATGCATCTTTAAGTGCTGTTCCACAAATACAATCCAATCTTGCTTCTGTAACCGATGGGATTATATTTAGAAGTAAGTTCCTGGTATTTTCAACATTCTTATGCAAAGTTTCAATTATTTCCTTAGTTGAAACGGGTGTATCGGCCCAAACATCATAATCAGTAATGGTTGCTATAGATAGGTAACAAATTTCAGATTCCCTTGCAAGAATGCATTCAGGGACCAGAGTCATCCCGATGACGTCTGCGTGTAAAACTTCTCTAAATACTTTAGATTCTGCTCGGGTAGAAAAACGAGGACCCTCTATGCAAACATATGTACCTTTATCATGGTAATTCATATTCAGGTTGATTAGACATTTTTTTGCAGTACTCCTCAGATCAGAGCATAACGGATCAGCCATTGAAATATGACAAACTTGGGGTCCATCATAAAAGGTATACTCACGCCTTTTGGTAAAATCAATATATTGGTCGGGAAGCACTATGTCACCGGGTTTGAATCTATAATCTAGACTACCAACTGCAGATGGTGCAATTATTCTCTTTACGCCTAATTCTCTTAAGGCCCAAATGTTTGCACGATAATTTATTCTGTGAGGCGGAATTTTGTGTCCTTTACCATGTCTTGGAAGAAAAGCTACTTTTTTATCTCCATACCTGCCTACTGAAATAACATCTGAAGTTTCACCATATGGGGTCTGAGGCTGGAGCGTTTTTTCTTCTTTGAACAGATTTGTATCATAAATTCCAGTACCACCGATGACTGCAATAGGAACTGAATCATCTTGAGAAAGCATTAGTAAGTCACCATGGAACAAACAGAGTAACCCTTAGATTGCAATAATGCCCCTCCCCCAAGAGATGACAGTTCCACTATCATGGCAAATCCAGAAACTGACCCCCCTAATTCTTCTATAAGTTTAGCAGCAGCTTTGGCCGTGCCACCAGTAGCAAGAAGATCGTCAGCAATCAAGATATTATCACCCTTTTTCAACGAATCTGACTGCATCTCCATGACCGCTGTACCGTACTCTATGCTATAATCCTGTTTTATGGTACTGCCAGGTAGTTTGCCCGCCTTGCGTATCATGATAACACCTCTATTGAATCTCAATCCAAGCAGTGTAGCTAGAATAAAACCTCTGGCCTCTATTCCCGCTATATAATCAATTTTTAGATTTCCAAATTTTTCATAAAAATAATCACCAAGCATGTTAAATGATTTAACGTCTCTAAATACTGGAGTGATATCCCTAAACAAAATCCCTTGTTTCGGAAAATCAGCATAATCTCTGATTAAGTTTTGGATATAATTTGTACTGGCTTGCACAAAATTTTTAGCATACATCCCACAAAAAAACATTTCTTGATATTTAGGTAAGAAACAATTATTATAAATCTCTGGTGTATAAAAAGAAGTAATAAATCTTGAAACTTGCCGACGCAAGAAGGGATCAATATCGTAAATTAGCCAAAGAAAATAACTACAGAAGTCGTGCTGTTTATAAGCTATCACAGATAAACAAATCCTTTCATTTATTAAAAAGGGGAATGAAAATAGTAGATATAGGAGCAGCACCCGGCGGGTGGTTACAGTTTGCTTCAAAGATTGCTGGGGATAATGGATTAGTTATTGGGATAGATCTAAAGGATATAGAACCGATTCCTAATGTCATTACTCTTAAGAACGATGTAGATGACAGAGAAACATTAGCCTTGATCCTAAAATCTTTGGGAGGAAAAGCAGACATAGTAATGTCCGATCTTGCTCCCAATGTATCGGGTTTATGGGAAATAGATCATCTAAGACAAATTGATTTAACTAGAAAAGCAGTAGAGATAACTAAGAATATACTTAGGCATGACGGAAATGCTTTATATAAAATATTTCAGGGCGAATCTACATCTGAATTTGTGGCTGATACTAGAAAAATCTTTTCTGAAGTAATTCTCACGAAGCCTGATGCAAGCAGAAAACAGAGTAGTGAATTATATTTATTGTGTAAGAAATACAAACCGCCCAAGGTGTCAGACATTTCTGGATAATTTAGGTGCGATGTGGATCAATCAGTAATTCAACATCGTCTTTTCAGCGGATTCTAATCTACCAAGATCTCCAATACTTTTGATTAAGTTTTTTAATAATTTCTGTGGTCGGCCTTCCACAATCGATTCACGAGCAACTTCTAAGCCGTCCTTAAATGATTCTACCCTATTTCCTGCTACAAGTACAGCAGCACTATTTAGAAGAACGATATTTTCTTTTGGTTTATTGTTGTATAATCCATAGACAACACGCAAACTTTCATTAATAGCATCCATTTTATTTTTTACTATCATCTCATTCATAGAAACTCGTGGTAAACCTAGTGAGAGCGGATCGAGTATTTCAGAGTAGAGATTATATTTTCCATCCTCGGAAATAACATGAACGATTGTATTTTTCGCAGTAGTTGAAAGTTCATCCATGCCATCTTCTGAACGCACAATCATGGCCCGTTTAAGTCCAAGTATTGGAATTATTTTTGGAATGATATGTAACATTAAAGAATCAGAGACACCGATAACTTGTGCGTATAGATTACTACAAGGATTACATAAAGGTCCAATTTTATTGAAGACGGTTTGTATCCCTAACTCCTTCCTAATATGTGAAACATGTTTGAGCCCTGGGTGATAATTAGGAGCAAACAAAAATCCGAATCCTATAGATTCAATGGAGCTAATAACATTTTTCATCTTGTTATTATCCAAAGGGTAACCTACATGGTCAAAGAAATCGGCGCTACCACTTAGCCCAGATGATGATCTGTTACCATGCTTCGCAATTGCAAGATTTTTGCAAGAACTAGCAATAATCGCTGCAGCTGTACTAATGTTAAATGTATTAAGCATATCCCCTCCAGTTCCACAGTTATCCACTATTGGGAATACAGTTTCGGGAGTTATTCGATTAGATGCTGATCTTACTGCATCAATCACACCTGCAAATTCGACATGGTTCTCACCATTTACTACCAAACCCATCAAGAAAGATGAAATAAATATATCAGAGCATTTTCCCTCCATAATGTTCCTCACTACTCCAGCGATTTCTTCGTGATTGAGATGCTCTCTCCTTGACAATTTTGACAGGATTCTTTTATAAAGTAACCTGCCCTCTTCCGATGAATTAACATCTTCTGCTAAATGGTGTTCCTCAAAAATAGAGCTCATTTCTTCACCATTTGAATGAAGTTTGATAAGATTTTTTTTCCCTCTGTCGTTAGCACTGATTCAGGATGAAATTGAATTCCCTCAATCAAAAATTTTTCGTGGCGTGCACTCATAATTTCATCATCGTCAACCGATGTAGAGGTAATTTTCAAGCATTTAGGAAATGTAGCTTTGTCAGCGATTAACGAATGATATCGTGTAGCTATAAATGGATTTTCAACACCATCAAATAATTTTGAGTTTCCTTTAAATCTAATCTCACTGGTTTTTCCATGTCGGATGTCTCTTGCTCTTGTAACTTTTCCACCAAATGCATGCACCACTCCCTGATGGCCCAAACATATACCCAAAATAGGGATAGAAGGTCCAAGGTTAGTTATTACTTCGTTACAAATTCCAAAATCTTTTTTATATTTTGGATGACCTGGGCCTGGCGATATAATGATAGCATCAGGATTCATTTTGAGAATTGAGTTGATGTCAATTTGGTTATTTCGCATCACTACTGGTAATACATTTAACAATCCCACTAGTTGGGAAATATTATAAACAAATGAATCAAAATTATCAATAATAAGGATCTTCATTTATAATGCTAGTCACTTGTTATTACACGCAAGATGATAATAACGCTTTCTAAAATTCTAAATTGAAAGCATCTTTTTGTAGAAGTCGAATCTATTCATTATATCAGAATTGGTAATTTCAAACAATCTCTCCGTGCCAAATGATTCTATTGCAAATGTGCCCATTATGTTACCCATCAAGATAGAATCTTTTATCAAAGGAATATCGTCAAATATATCACCTTTCTTATTAGAGATCAAATATCCCATGAAACCACCTGCGAAAGAATCGCCTGCACCAGTGGGATCGATTACCGAGTCTAAAGGATAGCCAGGGATTGGTATGATGTTATCATCAAAAAAGAATAGAACACCATGTTCTCCCTTTTTAATGATCGCAAACTTTGGACCATATGATAAAAGCTGTTTACCGCATTTAATCAAATTTGAAGTATTGCAAAGTAATCTAGCTTCCTGATCATTTATTACAACACCATGTGTCTTTTCCATCATCTCAATTACCGCATTTTTTTTGTTTTCTATCCAGTATTCAATTGTGTCACATACGATTAATTCAGGCTCAACAAATTTGTCAATAATCTTAATATTTTGATCTGGATCGTTGTTTGCCAGGTATAGAAATCTAGAATTAATATAGTCTTTTGGAACAACAGGATGAAAATCTTCTATAGCATTCAATTCAGTGAGATTTGTAGTTCTGTGAGACAAGTCATAATCAAATGAAGAATCATAGAAAAAGGTCTTTTTGTTGTTATCAAGTACAAGGCCATCTAAATTGAATCTACTTTTTAATAACTCATAGTAGGAAGACGGAAAATCGTTACCGATCACCCCTATTAACGAGACCGGGGTAAAAAAGGACGCAGACATAGATGCGAAAGTTGCAGCACCACCCATAATTCGTTCTCTCGTCTCAAATGGAGTACGGGTCGTATCTAGGGCGACCGAACCAAAAACTGTTAACATTAACAAATTGTATTAGAATATTTAATATAAAATATTGGTTACTGAGATATTATAAAGATGGGTGAGAGTCTAAAAATTGTCGTAGGGATTAGTGGAAGTTCGGGAGTAATTTATGGTATTAGATTTTTACAAGCTTTATCTAAGTTGAAGGTAGAAACCCATCTGGTCTTAAGCAAATGGGCAAAAAAAAACATTGAGATTGAAACAGATGAAAATATTGGAGAAATCTTAAAAACTGCAAACTACAACTATGACGAGGCCGATATGGCCGCCGCTATTTCAAGTGGTTCATTTAGGACTAACGGAATGGCCATTATCCCTTGTAGTATGAAAACAATGTCTAGCATAGCAAACGGATACGATGATAATCTCATCTCAAGAGCTGCCTCTGTAACCATTAAAGAGAACCGGCGGCTTGTTATTGTTCCTAGAGAAACTCCTCTATCTAAAATCCATATTTCAAATATGCTAAAATTATCTGAAATTGGGGTTATAATTTTGCCTGCAATGCCAGGTTTCTATCACAGGCCAAGCACAATTGAAGATTTAATAGCACATATAATTGGTAAAACTCTTGATCAGTTTGAAATAAAGAATAGCGCTTTTACGAGATGGGGTACAGAACACCACTAAACAGAAATAATTTGTTACGGTTCTGTCGACATATTCATGGGTTCGATAAATTGGCATGATGTTAGAGCATTCTGATTAAATTCAAGCTATGAACCTAAAGCAAATGAATTTCTAGCTACTCTTTTCCCATAGTTCTAACCGTTCTAATTTTTTCTTACGTTTATGCTCCTCTAACATGTGATAAACAGATTTGTGAGAACTACCCTTACATATCATAAGGATTGCGTTTAGTGCTAATGAGTTCTCGTCAAATGTACCAATAAAACCTGCAAAATGGCCATAAATTGAAATATCACATCCTGAAAAATCTTCCAGATTCTTACGGAACTTCCCATTTTGTCCAATGAGTCTTGATTTTATCCGGTCTAATGAATTTAAAGATTTTCCCGAGTATTCTCGAAGGTCTACTAGCTGAAGTATGCATTCGTCTGACATGAGTCGAAACGCTCTTTGCGGGGCAAATCCCTTTGAGATAGCAAGTATGATTTCTGATGCTTTAAAAATACCGCTTTGGAGTAGAGAATCCTTATCTTTCAATCTGATTGATACGTCACCCGTCTCGCCATCAATGTCCAAGTAAACTTTACATTTTGATTCGATTTCAGTTTTAACTTTACCGTTTTTTCCAACTATAGATCCAATACGGTCCTTTGATACCCTAACCGTTTTAAAGACGCCATCAAAAGTCACTGCATAAATTATAATGTCAATCTATAATAAATTTCATAAGGATATTTTGCTAGCCACCATGAACTACAGTTAATATAGTTACGATATCACCAGACGTAATTTTAGCTCGGCCCCCACCTAAGATGGAGGAATCTACACCGTTAATGGCCACCATAATCTCATTCTTCTTGATTTCTCCACTTAATTCATATCTATTTTCTATGTAATCAATCATATCGTCTATAGTTAATCCATCTTCTTCCACGAGTAATTGCGGATAGCCTACGGATTTTCTAATTCCCCCTCGAAGATCTACAGTTATCAATATTATTCAGAAACTTCTTCTTTCTGTTCGGAAGGCTCATCCGAATAAGAAAGAGAAGCATTTTGTTGGGCTAAATTTCTGTTTACGTTTGATGTTATGAATCCAGCTATTTTGTTTCTTAGTTCTTTTGACCTAACTACGGCGAAATTCTTAATTGTCTCTTTATTTTCATTAAAATCACTTGTAAATTTATCAGGATAACGTTCTAGCAATTCGTTAGCCATCTTCTTGACTCTGTCCACACAGTATGAAAAAAACAAGGGTATTTTATCTCTTTTCCTGGTAATACTATAACCGATCATTCTAAAATTCTATTGACCATGAATAAATCGCGATGCATTTTGCAATAGCAGGTTGGTAGTTTCATCAAATGATTTTTCTATGATGGTAGAAACTAAATACTGGACGCTAATAATCAATGACGGAGAAGTCAGCACGTTTTCAAGACAACCCTTGTATTTAACTGGCCCGTCAGTTTCCAATAACACCAAATCGATATTTGCTTCACGGAGCATATTTTGTTTCTCTTTGTTATACAAAATATAAGGACCAAAAGAGACGCATAAATCCAAGTTGATAATTTTTTTGAGCTGTTTTTTACTCCCTTCATACCAATGGAAAACAGCATTTTTAATTCTATATGAAGGCAACATGTTTAGAATATCACCTACTGATCTCCTTGAATGTATAGAAATGGGTATTTGATTCCGTTCAGCTAATAATAGCATTGTCTCGAAAATAAATTTCTGGCTCTCCATAGAATTCTTTGTCTCTGGATTCACATATGTCGGGTCGAGCCCGATTTCACCGATACCATCTATATGCCCTATGTTTGAATAGAAAAAATTTTGAAAAGAATCAATATCTATTAAATCATTTGCAAACTGAGGGTGGATTCCTACGAAGGCATGTAAAAGATTAGTACCTTTTAAATAATGTTGTTTTAAAAGTAATGTGTTATAAGAAGAGTCATAATCTTCGGACATGCAAAAACACTTTATTTTAGTAGCTTGTATCAAGCCGAAAATTGATTCGTAATGTTGATGATATTCTCTTGATGACAGATGAATATGAGAATCAATATAACTCAATTATCAACATAATTGTAGAACAATTACTTAATACTTGGGTTATTAGATTTTATTACTGAATATTCAACTCGTTCTTTCAAGAAAAATTTTTACAACTCGCTAATACGAATAAGTTGGAATTTAATAAAAACATTAAAGTGAATAATTTAATCAATTTTACATTGTTATTTAATAGAATTGGATAGAAACAAAATCGTTCAAGGTTGATTATTGATTCAAATTCCGAAATAGCTTTAGCCTCAGTTCACAGAATTATAAAGAAATTTGGGGCCGAGAGAGTTAGTGATAGCGCAGCAGAGGAGTTAAGAAAAGTTCTTGAACTTGTTGGAGAAAATGTTGCCAAGCAAGCGGTAGAACTAGCAAGACACGCTCATCGAAAAACTATAAAACCAGAGGACATAACTCTTGCTTCTAAAAGTATACTAAAATACTAATCCTTCAAAACATGTCTAGATAAAGACTGGTCAAAACTAGATTTCAGATGGTTACAAAGAAATATAAGTTTTCAACCCTTGATAAATCAAAACTGCTGGTGGGGTGGCAGAGCGGCCATGCGTTCGCCTGCAGCTTAGAAAAAACATAGTAGATAGCGAATATATAAGGGTTCGAATCCCTTCCCCACCTTTGGTGTCATAATAAAAAAATCTTAAAGTATATAGCTTTTTTTTCTGATAAAATATTTTCAATCGATCCTACAAGTAGTCTCATATCAATGTTGAAGAGAACTTTTGGAGTCTCCCTAAATTTCTCCATAGAGCGTCTTAATATAGAAAAATAAATATCTAATTCGCCCTTTTGCAAATGAACATAAGCAGCATCAACCAAAATAATGCCATTGAGTAATCTCTTTGTGCAACCAGAAGCTTCCTTCCAAATCTTTTCCAAAACTTCATGAGACCTCCAAAATCTTTCCATGTTAAACAAAAATATTGCCGACGATATTGTTTCTTCGGTTGACCAGTTTTTGCTCTCTTCGGTGAGCTCCTCTATAAATAAGATTTCACCTATCCTTCTTATAGAAACAAGAAAAATCTCGTGGTTACTAAGGAAAATGGTATTTTGGTATGAACCTATATCCAATTCTAAAAAGTATCTTGATATACGAATATCTCTTATCTCTTCAGTATTAGAGTAGGGTTCCGTTATTTGTCGCAATTCTTGTAGAATGTCTTTAGAATTTTCAGGTTTACATTTCGTCTTATTACTAAGATAGACAAGATATCTCTTTCTCATCAAGGAATTTCCACCTTCATTGTACAGATCTCCTTTCCATATCCTGATACTTGAACAAGTTTTACACGGTTAGAAGACTGATTCCGAAGAAGGTCGTAACCCTCTTTTTTTAGATAAATAACCACAATTTTGACACTTGTACATTCGGGGTCTTTTATAGGTGTAGATAATGTCATTTTCTTCAACCGATTGGTGGAGAGTCTTTAACATACAATTGGTACAGAACCTTTTTTCCAAGGTTATTTGTTTAATTTCCCTTATATAAGAATAAAATGGGAATTAACCCAATTTGGATCTATAATACTATTTCTTTAGCAAGGTTCTTAGCAACAATGGGACTTCCCTTGGACTTTTTGCAACGGGAACATTTGCCTTGGAATAACTACTTATCTTTGAATCTGCTGAGCCGTAATTTCCATATACTATAGCTCCCGCATGTCCCATTCGTTTTTCCTTGGGAGCAGATCTTCCTGCTATATAGGCAACCACAGGTTTTGAAAAATTTGTCTTGAATATATATTCGGCCAACATTTCCTCTGCATCACCACCTATTTCCCCTACGACCACTACGGAGTCGACATCTTCTCTCTCTCTAATTAGATCAAAAGAATCAATAAGGTTAGTTCCATTTATGGGATCCCCTCCAATTCCCAATCCTAAACGCTGTCCAAAGCCAGAATTGGAGAGATGATAAGAAACTTCATACATTAATGTACCACTTCTTGAAAAAACCACAGTACCACCTTTTGTAAATGGTTGTGCTGGCATAATTCCAACTTTCATGGTATTGGGGATTATTACTCCTGGAGTGTTCGGACCAATCATTCTGGCACCATTCCTTTCAGCATATTCGTAAATTTTGATAGAATCAATAATTGGAACATGCTCAGGTATAGCTACGAGAAGTTTGATTCCGCTGTCCAATGCTTCCTTTGCAGCACTATAAAAGTATGGAGCTGGCACAAATATTCCAGATATAGTTGACCCCGTCGCCTCTACAGCTTCTTTCATTGAATTAAAAACCGGAACTCCTTCAAATTTAGAACCACCTTTACCGGGTGTAACACCTGCTGCAATGTTGGTTCCATATTCTCGCATGAGTCTTGTATGAGTTGAACCAAAACTACCTGTTATTCCTTGGATTATTACCGGTTTTTTTTCATAATCCGCATCATTACTATTACCAGTTAATATACTAAATATATCAAATTTCGTAGCCAATTAACACAACCTTTTAGTTATTATTATTGACCTTAAGAACAACAGCATTTATTGCTTCCTCTACCGTATCGAACAACCGAGCTTCACTTCCTTGAAGTAATTCTTTTGCTTTTTCTGACTGAGCACCCGAAATGCGCGCAAAAACGGGTACATTTAATATATTATTCTTATAAGCATCCAATATTCCCATAGCTACCAGGTCGGTCCTAACTATTCCTCCAAATAAATTAACCAAGATTGCTTTTATTTTTGGGATTCGGCTAATAACTTTAATTGCTTCATAAATGGTCTCACTTGTAGCACGACCGCCAAAATCCAAGAATGACCCTGCTGTTCCCTTGGCATCGGTAACCATATCAAGTGTAGACATCACAAGCCCAGCCCCATTACCGATAATTGCTATATTACCTTCAAGCTCAACAAATGAAAATCCGTTGTCTGAAGCCTGTTTTTCCAATTCACTCAAATGCAAATATTTTACTAAATCTTTGTGTCGAAAAAGGGAATTGTCATCTATGATTACCTTTGCATCTAATGCCAAAAGCGAACCATCTGAAACTATAGCAAGAGGGTTTATTTCAGCCAGTTCAGCTTCCTTTTCGATAATAACTTTAAATAAGTTGAATAATAACGTTATAAAACTTTCTCGTGATTCTTTTGGTATATCTAATCCATTTGCAATTTCAGAAGCTAATTCATTAGAGATGCCATTAATTGTTATTTCTTTAATGATCTTATTCTCCGTTTGCTCAATATCAACTCCACCTTCGGATGAAGCAATGATGGAGAAGCATCTTTTACTCCTATTCAAAAATATGGACAAATAAATTTCTTTCACAATTTCAACCATTTTTTCCAATAATATGCCGCGCGGTAATTCCCCTTTGACTTCCTTATGAAGTAATTCTTCAAATTTCGATTCCAATTCAACAGAATCTTTGCATTTTTGAATCGCTCCAGCTTTGCCACGTCCACCTACAGTCAGTTGAGATTTTAAAACGAACGGAAAACCTAACTTCTCAGCGGCAGATTTCGCCTCCTCCATGTCCTGAACTAAAATTGATTGAGGCGTCTTAATTCCGAACTGATTGAATAGCTCTTTACCTTGATATTCAAGAAGTCGCATCTTTTAATGATTCTAAAAATACTCTTTATAAACAATCCTTTTTCATTAATCAATGGTAACTATATGCAATTACAAATCCGATGGTTCAATAACCAAAATATTTTAATTTGATGTTGCATTCTTTAAGTCAGAAAGATACAACGTATAATTCTTCATCTCGCTCATTAAATTTAAATAATCAGGCATTAGGGATTGATCCGGATTTCCATTCAAAAGGGACATCATAAGTTCGTTATTCTGATCGATTGATGCATCAATTAAGGAATTAAATTCGGTTTCATTTTTAACTTGATCTGGTCCTGTTTTGTTATTAATTTGATCTTGTAATTCGTTCTGTAGAACTACAAATTGACTTTTTACAGATATTAATGTGGCATTAGGGTCTCTGAATGTGACAGTCATATTGCTCGTTACTTGATTTGGAATATTATCAGAAGGTATTAACCAAACAACAAAGCTCGCTCCTAGGATCCCAGCAACTAGAACACATGTTAATATTAAACCTTTATTAGTTATTCTACGGTTCTTTTTACTGATATCATCACCATTACCACTCTTTTTATTGCCAAAAGTCATAGCTTTGTCTATAATTGAGCAATAATATTACTTTATGTTTCGCTAACTCTTAATATAGAATTTAGCTGCTAATTAGTTAAAGTGGATACAGAGTTTAGGTGAAAACATGAATCAAGATAAAATATTTGCATTAAGGAAAATAAAATATCAAGAAACAACAATGATTAATATATGTGATATAGATTTGGTGGGGAAAGAAATAGATCGAGGGGATTTTGTAATTGATATTTCAAAAGATTATTTTCTCGAACATGAAATCGATGAAGAAGAAGCCATTATCTTGCTGAAATCATCGTCAGTTCTCAATCTAGTTGGTGAAAAAATAGTAAACCTTGCATTAAGACTCAGGCTAGCAAAAGGAAACAGCGTAAAGGTAATAGAGAATATTCCATTCTTAATGGTTTTTAGTTTTGTAGGTAATTACTAGCCGAGTGAGTTGCGCAAAAAAAATTTATGACGTTCTATCTAGTATTGAATTTTGTATAGTTTTAATTGTCATTACTGGAGAGTCTGACTCGATGATGGCCCTTCCTATAATAAAGTATCTAGTTCCAGATTCTAACGCCCGTTCAACATTTCCACCTTGAGTAATGAGTCCAGGAGAATATATTGGAAGTTGCAATGTTCCCATTTTAGAAAATTCTTTGATTATATCTAATCTATTGCCTCCAATTACAATACCATCGACATTGGCTTCCACACAATTATCGTAAAACGACCTGTAAAACGGAGTTAGAATGTTTTTTCCATTCTTACTCTTGACACCTAGGGGAGATTGAATCAGTGCTCCATAACCCTCGACTGCATCTGGGTGACTCATGTAAACTAATGCGATAATGCCAAGATTAAGAGAGTGTGTAAATTCAGTGATAGAAATTAGGCTGTTTCTGCCAACAAAAGGATTAACGATAGCACAATCAAATCCCATTGAAGCAAGGTGCTCTATAACAACTTTGTTTGTTTCAAGAATATCATTTAACTTTAAATCTGCTATCACTTGTAATTTGTAATCATGGGCAGTCCTTGTTATTTTTCTAAGGTCAGAGATTGACAGTGGCAGAATGACGTGAAAATTCAACTTGATCGCACAAGAATAGTAGCTAAGATCTTTTATTTTCTGGATGACATAGTCAAGTACATTCATTGTTCCGTACGATGGATCTATTGCCAAAATAATACTCGTTCTCTTCTCCTCGGATATGGAATCAATTCTTTCTTTGAATGATAAAGAAAAATTCATTTTAAATTTTAACTAAGGGATGTGGACTGTCCAATTGTATCACCTTCAAATATACAAACCCATGCTCATCAGTATGATTTGAAAAGGAGGGGTGATGAGATTTTTGTATACTGAATTTAAGAAAACATTTATCTACAGTTTGATCGAGTGTCACATAATAAAAATAGTTCGATTCAGCGGAATCGAGCATATTCAATTGAGTTCCAAGAATGTATGTAGGAATATTCCGCTTCTCCTCCGCTAAAGGTGGGTTGGCAGAGTTTTTGGGAAAAAGGAACAACGGAATAGTGTTTTCCTCATATATAGTACGAAAGGCTATTAACTTGGATAAACTAAGCAGATCAGCTAATCCTACTCCAGTATACCTTATAGTTGCACCTATCTTGGAAGGTTTAAGAAAGACCTGTGGGGGGGAGCTTATTTTGATTATAGGAGAGTATATTGCAGAAGTGTCTCGAACAGTTTCTACCAATGACGCGTCCTCAATGTTATTGCTGATCTTGTATAGGAGATATTGCTGTTTATCATTAGATGGAAAATTGTCAACATAATAAATAATGGATCTCCCGCTAAAAGAATCCAATGGAACTGCCAAAATATTTTTTCTTTGATATTGGTATTCATAAACAGGAGAAGGGACTCTTTCTAACGAACATACCAATCTAGCAAAGTCATTTAGAGTTTTTAATTTAATACAAATTGGAGATTTTAACAATTTTAGCCTAACTTAAGAACAAGGTTAACATTCCATATATAATTTTAATACAATAAGGATAATATTAACATCAGATACTGCGTCTAAAATTTCAATAATTTTCAATAAGCAGTAAAATTATCGCACTTTCGAGTCATACTATGTGAATGCTGAAATTCATAAAACAAAATTATTTATTCTATAATATCAAAAGATAATCAAATTAGACCATCAAATCATCCAAACTACATTTAAAAAAATGATATTTCCTATCAAATAACATTTAATATCGAAAAAAATCAAACAATATTGTGTTAGGTTACTCTGATGATGATATTAAGAATGCAGCAGAGATTAGAGAATGGCTTACCAAGCAAATTTTGGAAAAGCAAGATGAAATAGAAAAAATAAAGATTACACTTTCACTCATTGATGCGGTATTAAAAAACGGCAGTTTCAAGACAGCTGCAAATTTAACTACTACCACTACTACTACGCCTGCTGCTGCTAAAAGCAATCCACTACAAACCAAAAAGATGGAAGTTGGTTCAGCCATTAAATCTTACAAAAATACTGCGGTCAAGCGTCCCACTGAAGGGAGGCGAAATGTTGTAGATGATCCAACCGCCATCGAAGTAAAACCAATCAAGCGGTCAAAAGACAATACTTTGGTAGCTCAAGTACATATTTTCCCTGACAGCGTAGAAATCATTCCCGAGGAAATGATCAGCATTAGTATTGAAACACCACCTTTCCGATCTTTCTTCTTAAACAGAATATTGCAAGGAATGAGAAATAAGGACCAAGAGAAAATCAAGCAGGGATATTTATCAGAATCAGAAATGATAAATTTTGAAATAATTACAGATGAAGTCAATAGTGAAAACATAAAGAAAGTAATAATAAACAATTATAGGGATAAAGAACGCGTAAATGAGATTTTTAATACAGCAGCCTGGGTAATTACAAGAATGCTAGAAAAGAGTGAAAAGTAATGGATAAAATCGTAGTACTGGATTTTGGATCACAATACAGTCACTTGATTTGCAGAAGGATAAGAGAATCAAATGTTTACTGTGAATTGGTACCTTATAATGTTCCTCTCGACAAGATCACAGAGTTGAATCCAAAAGGAATAATTTTTTCAGGGGGACCTGCCAGCGTGTACTCGAAGAATTCTCCAAAACCAGATAACAAGATTTTTGAAGCTGGGATCCCTATTTTAGGAATATGTTACGGTCATCAGATAATTATAGATCATTTTAATGGAAAAATAAAAAGAGTTGATAAAAGAGAATATGGAAACGCGCTACTTGAAATTTCAGATAAAACAAATCTATTTAGTAATATTCAGTCTAATACCCTAAAATGTTGGATGAGTCATAGTGACGCCGCTGAAGTAATTCCTGAAGGCTTTAAGATCTTAGCAAAGACTACCAGTTCCTTTTCCGCCGCTATAGGAAATAACGAGAAGAAAGTCTATGGATTACAATTCCATCCAGAGGTTGCTCATACAGAGAATGGCAATACCGTATTGAATAATTTTGCTAAAGTAATCAGCAAAGCAAATCCAGAATGGAACATGACTAACTTTGTTGAAAGCATTGTTAAAGAAATACAAGAAAAGACAAAAAACGAAAAAGTTCTTTGTGCTGTTAGTGGCGGAATCGATTCCACCGCATGTGCAGTTCTCATCAACAAGGCTATAAAAAATAATTTAACCTGCATTTTTGTCGATAATGGGCTATTGAGAGAGAATGAAAAAGAAACAGTTCAGGAAATGTTTACTCAAAAATTAAGAATACCACTTACGGTTATCGATGCTAGGGAAAGATTCCTAAAGAAGTTGGACAAGATATCTGATCCCGAAATAAAACGAAAAAGGATTGGTGAAGAATTTGCAAGAGTATTTACAGAGTTTGCTGAAAAAGAAGGTCCATTTCACTGGCTAGCACAAGGAACCTTATATCCAGATGTCATTGAAAGTGGAGTTTCAGGAGGACCTGCGACTGTAATAAAGACCCATCATAACGTCGGCGGTCTACCTGAATGGCTAAATCTCAAGGTTCTTGAACCCCTGAGGTTTTTATATAAGGATGAAGTACGAAATGTATCCAGGATACTTGGAATTCCCGAAGAAGTATTGACCAGGCATCCATTTCCCGGGCCAGGTTTGGCTGTCAGGATCATTGGAGAAGTTACACCAGAAAAAATAGACATAGTTAGAAAGGCCAGTAAGATAGTTGAAGATGTTTTGATTGAAGATAAATTATATAGCAAGGTTTGGCAGGCATTTGCTATCGTAGGAGATGACCGTGCAGTTGGAATACTTGGTGATGAGAGATTAGAAGGTCGAATTGTGACTATCAGAATAATGGAATCTGTAGATGCCATGACTGCTGACTGGGTGCGACTGCCACATGAGACCATGGAAAAAATGAGCTCAAGAATAACAAATGAGATAGATAATGTTGCATGGGTTACATATGCAATTTCTAGCAAACCTCCGTCAACAATAGAACCCCAGTAGAAAATTTTTGGTAAATTACGATCGCATCATCAACTATTATTGGTCATTGTTCAATGGAATGCATAGAAATCAAGCCTATAACTTGAGATAATTGATTTAACTGAGAAATTTCAGATATGCAAATGTAGGCTTAGTGCCTATCTTTTAATTTATTTCTTCTATTGACCTTATTATTATTCATCTTCTTAAGACGAAGTATTATGAGGAAGGTCACACCCCAAAGAATTAATGCAATAGATATGTAATTAATCATCCATAAGTACCCTCCTACCAGAGCTAGTGCAATCCCTATAAATCCAAGAATATTCCTGGTTTTCACAATACTATATTGTTACCTACCCCATAAATAGGTGAAGGATAGTTTGAATTAGATACTTGTGTCATTTCAGCAAAAGTCTTCTTTGATAGCATTTCGATTAGATTTTTTGCAACATACAATTTTTTCCTTTTGAGGTCATAATTGGACACACTTCTTTTAGAAAAAGATCCTATCCGAGAATCAAAATCCATCCCAACAAGTACTATTTCCCGTGCGAAAAAATGATCAGCAAGAAAAACGGCTCTATCGCCGTCCGTAAAACCACCGAAATTGAAAATGTGGGATAATGGAAAACTTTGAGTTGTCCCTATAATATTTCTAAAATTTGATATGAATGAATTGATTTTTTCAATATTATCACCATGAGCATGGATAAACATAATCGAACCTTTCATGTTAGCAGTAACAAGGGATTCATGATGACCATCTAAATCGGTTATGACAAAATCAGGTATAATCCCCAATTTCAAAAGAAGTTCAGTTGCTCCATCTGCAGCCATTATCACAAAATTGGCTTTAGTTGATTTGTCTGATTTTGATTTAGAATTATCATAGAATTTAAGAATATAATCCTGGATATTTTGATCTTCGATGCTGGGTCCAGCTCCAACGACCATAGTCTTGCTTTGATAAATTCTGTCACAATGGCTCATGTTCTTACGACTGTCATCTAAATAATGAGATAAATAAAGCGCGCTTAAAAAATCCATTTCAGCTCGTAAATTCAAATACTTTAAAATCGCCTGATAGTGACGATACCAACTATTAAATCTCAAATGGCCACCATAAAAATCAGGAATTTGTTTTATTTTTGTCTTTGCCCATTTTATGAATTTAATAATTTAGTTAGAAACCGTTAACTACGAGACATGTTAATTTAACCGCTGTATATGGATGATAGAGACAACATAACAGACAGTAGACTAAAGGAAATTTACCAATTCAAGAATATAGCTGTAGTTGGCATGTCTCCGACTGAAGGTAAACCAGCGAACTACGTTCCAAAATATTTAATTGAAAAAGGTTATAACGTAATTCCCGTCAATCCAATTTATGATAGTGTATTGGGAAGAAAAACATATCCTAAAGTATCAGTGATTCCAGTTGTAGTAGATATAGTAGACATTTTTAGAAAATCAGAAGAAATTGTTCCAATTGCTCAGGACGTAGTAAAGAAGGACGGTGTTAAAGTCCTTTGGATGCAATTGGGAATTCACAACCAAGAAGCATTAGAAATCGCCCAAAAAAAAGGCATAGAGGTAATCTATAATAGATGTATGCTGATGGAACATCAAAGACTATTCTTATAAAAAGTAATAATTAATAAATATATCCTGCGCCCTTGCAAGACATCAAAATTTAATTAACTTAATAAAATAGTAGAACTTTTTATTCATTGAAATATTAATGCCTAAATGGGGCCAACTGGATAACAAGGTAGATTTTAGAAAGACTAAGAATTATAACAATTTAGGACGATTTCAAGATTTCTCCAAGGTCATTATAATATGCATAGATCGTGATGATGATATTGGCATCAAGGGCGGACTTGAGACCCCAATTATAGGTAAAGAAGCGTGTATAAATGCTGGAACAAGGCTGGCAATAGAGGATCCTGAAGATTCAGATTGTAATGCCATATTTGGAGCAGTAAAATCATATGAAGAATTTAAGATAAAAGGCTATGACGTGGAAATAGCCTTAGTTGCGGGTAAACACAATAGAGGGATTGAAGGAGATGTGAAAATTACGAAGGAAATTGATACTGTTTTAGAAACTTACGTTGCCGATGGTGCGGTAGTAATATCAGATGGAGAAGATGATGAGACCGCAATCCCATTGATACAAGGAAGGGTGCCTATTATATCCATTCAAAGAATCATAGTAAGACAGAGTCGCAGTGTGGAATATTCCTATGCGATACTAGCACGGTATATAAAAATCCTTTTTTACGATCCGAGATATTCAAAATTCTTTTTAGGCCTTCCAGGTGCTTTGCTAGTCACCAGTGGATTATCAATAATATTCGGATTCTCAAGGGAAGCATTTGCCCTAGGTATCAGTATTCTTGGGGCGGCATTCATATTACGAGCCTTCGATATCGACAAATCGATTTCTACTCTTTCCAAGCCGAGTCCTTCTGCATTCATAAGAGTGTTCTCTTATTTTGCAGGAACGATGATCATTATTGCGTCGATTCTAAATGGAATTTCGCATGTTCCACAAGAAATTATTGATTCAGAGCGTCAATTAACATCTTTGATAACAAACAAGATTGTATTGAGTAGTTTTGCTAATGGAACTATTACTCTTCTTTGGATAGGAATAGCTACAATTTTTGCAGGGTTATTGCTGAGCAATTGGTTTAGAGGAAGCATAAAGATAATATACGATATTCTAAGGCTGGTAGTTTTGGGGCTTTTTTATATTCCCATGTTGCAGTTAACCTCCTTGATAACAGAGCGAGGAAATCCCTTTAATCTTATATCATCATTACTAATAGGTTTGGCTATAACACTGATAGCAGCTACCTTTTTATTCCAATACTTTAGAAGCAGGAAAGGCGGGGAAGCATTAAAGCATGATGACCAGTAAGGTATATTAGAACATTGAAAAGGCTATAAGATATCCTTCCTAATGCCTATAACAGATAACCTACTAAAATTATTGTATACGGTATCTAGGCAAAATCTTATTTACAGGATATATGAAAAGCACTTGATTAAAGAAATCAATCAATTTCCCTTTCCACAGCACATCGGCATTATTTTGGATGGAAACAGGAGATGGTCAAAGATAAAGGACATGGACAAAGTCATGGGTCATCAAATGGGCGCAGATATTGCAGAAGATATGTTAAACTGGATATATGATTTAGGTATAAAAATTACAACAGTTTACGTCCTATCTAATGAAAACCTTAGTCGCGATCCCCATGAGTTAGAAAACATATACTCATTACTCGAGGAGAAATTAGTAGGATTATATAATGACGATCGCATTCATAAAAAACAAATCCGCGTAAAATCAATAGGCGAATTCGATAAAATTCCAGAAAACTTGCAAAAAATACTAAAGAAATTGGAGGACAGGACGGAAAAGTACAACAATATGTATTTGAATATTGCAATTGCCTACGGTGGGCAACGAGAGCTGATTGATGCGATTCGAAAAATAGCCAATTCCGTTAAGGAAGGCAACATCAAGGTCGAAGAAATTGATGAAAAAATAATTGAAGCAAATTTATATACGGCACACCTGCCCCAGGCGGAACCAGACTTGATACTTAGGACGTCTGGTGAAAAACGATTGAGCGGATTTTTGTTGTGGCAGAGCGCTTACAGCGAACTAGTTTTTGTAGATATATTTTGGCCTGAATTCAGAAAAATTGACTTAATGCGAGCGATTAGAACATTTCAAAAAAGAGCTAGAAGATACGGAAAGTAAATTTAAGTATATTACTTTATTTCAATATTATGAGATTATGCCACAACATGGTGATTATGATAAACAAACTAACCAAATTTACTGCGGATACTGGATGAGTATCGAAGAATGGCAAGAAATTCACAAGTATACTCCTAATTTAGAAGGACTAGAAAAAAATGGTCAAGTCACAGATGAGCAGTATTGACCTCTGTTGAGTTCTGCAAAATGGTCAACTGGATACCCAAGAACATATTTTTATAATTGTTAAATTTATTCAAGGCAATGTATGATGAAATTTCTGCAGGAGCTGTTTTATACTTAAATGACGAAGGGCCAGAGATAAAGTACTTGATACTCAATTATAGTTATGGTCATTGGGATTTTCCAAAAGGAAATATTGAAGAAGGAGAAACCGAACTTGATACGGTTTTTAGAGAAATAGCTGAAGAAACAGGAATTACGGATATTCAAATTATTCAAGGATTTCGACAACAAATTTCATACAAGTATAGAAAAAAGTCGAAGTTGGTAAATAAGGCTGTAATTTATTATTTGGCAGAAACAAAATCAAAACAAGTCGTTTTGTCATTTGAACATAATAATTTTGGATGGTATACCTTTGACCAGGCTTTGGTAAAACTTTCATTCGAAAATAGCAAAAAGGTATTACGAAGTGCTAATCAAGTACTTTTGTAGATAAAAAGTTACGATAAACTGTGGTGGTGGCTGTTCCTGCTGCTGCTGCTGTCAGGTTGTGCATAAAAAAAACCTAGATTGTAGTCATCAAAGTCTAACAAGAATGAATTAAAATTTTGTATTGGAACTATCGGAACATCATCAATGTATTGAAACTCACATGGAAGAAACGTTACTATTATTGGATACATCCTTTTTATCCCCGAAGGTAGTTTTTTATCACAAAGTAAAATACTGCGTTCCTTTTGCTTCTTAACTATACCCTGTAAAGCAGAAAAGGATGTATACTTCCAATGTTTGCAATCAACGATCATGGCGGTCTTTGACCGTACTCCTAGTATGTCAATTTGTCTAGTAGGGTTCTTTATCCTATAGTTAACGTATACACCATAATCATGGAACTTTAAGATTTTGGATGAAAATATTTCAAAATCCCTCCAGTTTAATAGCTTGCAAACCTCCAACACATCTGCACCGCATTGTACTGCAGCAAGACCGAGAGTAATCTTGTTGGAAGAAGTGTTTTCAATAAGATTCTCTTTGACAGTTATTCCCTTGGATAAGAAAAATGCAAGTGTTTGGGGGGACGTACTCTCTTCAATTGTAATTCCTCCTGACGACAAACTTATTCTACTTAGCAGTTTAACCAAGTAATTTGGATTGTTTATCAAATGTTACAAAAAATGGTCGTTAAGTTACTATGACTGTTCCGACCATGGCAGGATGCAAGATACAAAAGTATGGATATTCTCCTGGAGTATCAAAAGTGTGTTCGAATGTTTTTCCTTGACTACTTAACGCGGTTGGGCTGGCCAAGCCAGAATCAAATGCTTTACCAGCATCCACTGCCCCAGCACTACCAGAAGTTACGGTATGAAAAGTAAAATCATCATTTGTCCATACCACAGTTTGGTTAATGCTAGCTTCAATAGGGTTAGGTGAATAGGCTGTATCAGTAAGTGAAGAAGCGCCATAAACTATAGATGCTTGTACTTTATCTCCTTGGGCAAAAACACTGTTGTATGTGCATGTTCCAATTAAGACAAAACTAAGGATTGATATGGAGATGGCAGCAAAATAAACTATTTCTTTAACCATATTCTCTAGCATTGGATTGAATAATCAGTAATAAATATCATTTTCAAAGGTTTAACCTTTTAAAATGTATTTGTATTTGAATTGCATAACTGAAAATTTTGCCAAAGGGCTCAAAGTTAAAAGTTTAGTAATAACTTTATGCGTGATAAGTACGTATGTACCAAAAGAAAAATGACTAATTGTTCAAATATAAGGTAAACGCTTTTTGCGTTGCCTTCATGTATTTCTGAAAAACACTTGTAGTTGGAAAGGAACAATCACAACAGAACTGGATAGTATGTCAAATATTCAAAGAATTAAGGTCGATTTAACAGAATTAAAAAAAAAGGAATTTAAGTTACGATTACTTTGCCGGTCATTGCAGGATGCAATGTACAGTGATAATCTATTTCGCCTGCTGTATCAAAAGTGTGTTCGAATGTTTTTCCTTTGCTTGTAAGGGCTGTCGGACCAGCTAAGCCAGAGTCAAACAGTTTTCCAGCATCAGCAGCGCCAATTAATCCGGATGTGACTGTATGAAATGCAGTATCATCATTTGTCCATACCACAGTCTGACCAACTTTTACCTCGATTGGGTTTGGACTTACTGCAGTATCAGTAAGGGTAGAAGCCCCAGGTACTATAGATGCTTGTACTTTGTCTCCTTGAGCAAAAGCAATATTGTCTGTGCTTGCTCCAATTGCTATCACACTAAGAATTGCAAGTAGACTCGCTGTAAGATAAATTGTTTTACTTACCATGCTTATCAAATAAACATTAATTTTCACGGTAATAAATATCATAAGATTTTGCTCTAATATATTAATAGATTTGTGTAAATATGTTAAATATTTTTATTCAATGGCCAAGCAGTAGTTACAAAGAATTGAAGTGAATGACCTGATCTCTTTGGTGTGGACAACGACAAGTATCCCAATCACAGAAGATGAAAAAAAATTAATATATAGTTTAATTAACAACGAACAAGAGAATCCTCATCTAAAGTACGAAAAATTAAAAAAAAGATTCTTTAGTATTTTTGAAAAAAGGAAGCATCAGAGAAAAGATCCTAACCAATCGTACGATTTTACAAGTTTGTTAGAAAAGGGATTGATTGAATCAGGAAATTCTCCTTTTCCAACAGCCGAAAATACTATTGCGAATGAAAGGCTAAGTCCTTTAAATAATACTTACAAGCTGACCAGCATTGGCTTGATACATATTTTCAACAATAAATTCATTTATTCTCCAAGTCTACTCGTGAAATATCATGATTCACTAGTATTGAAAGACTTGCTTTACAAGTATTTTGAACTCAAGACAATAGCGTCGTCTTCGGCAAAATTTTTTGTATTAATAACGGACTATCTGTCTGATGTTTCAAGCTACTTACTCGGGTATCAGCGTAATTCTTCTGGCCAATTAACTTTGGAAGTCGAGCGAGAATTAGAGAACCATTTGAATTTGTGTGCGTTAATTTTGGGATTTAAAGTGGCAATTCTATTTAAAGAATCTAATTTGATATCCGCTTCTCTTAAAGGAGATAGCGAAAAAGCAATAATAGCACTACAACAGATTGAGACTACCATGAAGAGAATCTTATCAAAAGATTCAATGTTCCAAAATCTAGTGTCAGAGGTTTCAAGTGAGCTCAGTATCGCCCGAGAAGAGATTTTAAACCTTAGTTGATCGATTTTAGACGTTAGACTAAAATTGTTCAAGGAGATAAAGTCTGTTAGATATCAAATCGGTCAAAAAATCCCGAGTTATCGATAAAAACAAAATATAATAAGTATCTTGTGCGTCAAATTAATCTAGCGATGTCAAAAACATGTCTCAGATGCAATAAAGAATTTGATGAAAATAATATAGAAGATCCAGCATCTCAAAAATACCCCTCTTGTCCAGATTGTTGGAAGGAATGGACTACCTATGCGGTAATGGTGATGAATGAAATGAGACTTGATATGTCTCTGCCCGAGCATAGGAAAGCACTCAGAAAATATGAAAAAGGATTTTTTGAAAAAACTATAGGTGAAATAGAAAAGAATCCGGAGGAAAAGAAGCAATAACAATTATGTTCTTTTCTTGTTTCCTTTTCATATGAGTAAATCTGAAGGAATTACCTTTATTAAGAATCGTGGATTGGGCATATTTAGTGTCATCTCAAAAAAGCAGTAGAATAGTTTTTTCCGTTTCTGTTCTGGAAATGAAATCAATATTTTAGATATAGACTCTACAAAGTCTGACTTGAAATCGTCTAGTAGAGAGGGATTCAATGAAATTTCAATAAGGTATTGATAGAATATGGAGTTGATTTGGTCGGTCCTCATTTCAGATAATGAATTTAGCCATGACTCGATCAAGTTCATTAGTGACTCATTATTGATTTTCCTATAATTCGCAAATATATCTTGAATTATGACTTTTCTTTCATCATTTTCAAAAGACAGAAACTCCTTTAATCTATTTTTGACAATTGGATTGCGTAGGCCGGTAGGTAAATTGGACAAAATATTCAATATATTCTCCACAAAAGTTGAAGCCTGATCTTCTTTAGCCACGACAATGTGGTAATTGCATCAATATTTCATTCTTTCTTAGCAAACGTGCGAACTATTAAGATTAAATAATCAAGGTCGGTTCATTAACTAAGATATGCCTTGTGTAGTAACCGTTGGCGGGTTTTATGGTGATGAAGGAAAAGGTAAGATTGTAGCTTATCTTTCTATAAAAGATAATATTGACATCGCTGCTAGGGGAGGAGTAGGTCCGAATGCCGGACATACATTCATTCAGAACGGAAAAGAGTATAAAGTTAGAATGCTTCCTAGTGCTGTTCTTAATAGCAATACTCGATTATTAATTGGCTCAGGAGTTTTAGTCGAGCCCACTATTTTGCTAAAAGAGATTCAAACCTTTAATACAACTGATCGAACTTTCGTAGACTTTCAATGTGGAATAATTGAGAAAATTCATCAAGATAATGACAAGAACAACGAGCATCTAAAGAAAGTTATAGGTACTACGGGGAGTGGGACAGGTCCTGCTAATGCCGATCGAGCATTAAGAAATATCAAACTAGCAAAAGATATCCCTGAAATCGCTTTGTATTTAGAGGATGTTAGTAATTCTATCAATCATTCGATTGATAATAATGAAAAGGTCTTGATCGAAGGAACGCAGGGAACCTTTTTATCACTTTTTCACGGAACTTACCCGTTTGTAACTTCTAAAGATGTTACGGCCTCCGCAATTTGCTCGGATGTTGGAGTGGGTCCAAAAAAAGTAGATGACGTCATCATTGTCTTCAAATCATATGTCACTAGAGTGGGCGAGGGGCCACTTAACTGTGAAATTACTTCTGAACAAGCTCGTGATAAAAATTGGCTAGAATTTGGCAGCGTTACGGGTAGACAGAGAAGATCTGCACCATTTGATTATGATCTTGCAAAAAAAGCTATTCAAATCAACAGTGCCACTCAAATAGCCTTAACAAAACTCGACGTAGTATACCCCCAAGCAAAAGGGATAAAGGATTTTTCTAGTTTGTCACAAGAAGCTAAAGATTTTGTATCAAACATTGAATCCGAGACAGGGTTGCCTGTAACTATTATAGGTACCGGAGCTGAAATAATGGACACTATAGATAGAAGATAGTAACATAAACCGATAATAATTTAATAGTTTTTGAGCAAACTCGATGTATATACATCCTATTGCAATATGTTGACATGGATTACTAGGTTATACACACCAAATCTAAAACATACGAGAGAAGAATGTTTACAACCCCTTGATCATATCTTAATTATCATATTACATCGACGTCGTGCGGGTGACTCTCCTTGTAACCAGCTAAGGTAATCTTTATGAATTCTGCATTTTCTTGCATCTCAGGTATGGTATTTGCACCACAATAACTTAATCCCGATCGAACTCCACCTACCAGCTGTCTAATTATCTCAATGACGCTTCCTTTGTAGGGTACCATAGCCTCAACTCCCTCTGCAACATAGTCATTTAGATCATCTTCGTCAGAATTGGATTCAGGGTTTTCACGATATCTTCTTCCAAGAGAGGCGTAAAAAGAAGCCATTCCCCTATACATCTTGTACTTTTTCCCATTCTTTACTAATGTCTTGCCCGGGCTCTCATCGGTACCTCCGAAGAGACTACCAACCATAACGGTAGAAGCACCAGCGGCAAGGGCCTTTGTCATATCACCCGATGTTCGAGTTCCCCCGTCAGAAATAACCGGAATATCATACTTTTTGGCCATCTTAACACTATCGATTATAGCAGTAAGTTGGGGAACTCCAGATCCAGTCACTATTCGTGTTATGCATATAGAGCCAGAGCCAACGCCCACCTTCACTGCATCAACTCCTGCTTTAATAAGGTCTTCAACGCCCTTTCCAGTGGCAACATTTCCAGCTATTAATTCACATGCTGGAAATGCCTTTTTGATCAATTTAACTGTGTTAATTGCATTGTCACTATGGCCATGAGCGATATCAACGACTATAACATCTGCACCATTATTAAGCAACTCTTCTGTACGCTCAAGGTAGTCACCTTTGACGCCAACTGCTGCTCCTACCAATAATCTACCTTTTTTATCTTTTGAAGCATTAGGGAATTCCTCCATTTTCAAAATATCCTTTCCGGTTATTAATCCATGGATTTCTCCATTTTCATTTATGACTGGCAACTTTTCGATTTTATTTTTATGAAGAATCTCTTTTGCTTGATCTATGGTTGTACCAACTTTTGCATAAACTACGTCTCTAGTCATCAGATCCGAAACCAATGTATCTAGGTTACGTTCAAAAATTGTATCCCTTCGTGTGAGAATACCACACAGCTTGTTTTCTCTGTCCTTTACAAGCAATCCGGAAATGCCATTTTCTATCATTAAAGCGTTGGCTTGACGTATGTTACTATCTGGTTGAATTGTGTAGGGTTGTTCGATAACTACAGATTCACTCCTTTTTACTTTAAGAACTTGTTCTACTTGTTCATGGATTGCCATAAATCTATGAATTATTCCTATTCCTCCTTCTCTAGCAAGAGCGATAGCCATTCTAGATTCAGTCACTGAATCCATATTGGCACTAATGATAGGGATATTGAGACTAACATTAAATGATAATCGAGTTTTTAATTTAGTTTGAGCTCGTGATACGATAGGGGATTTTTTAGGAACCAAGAGAACGTCATCAAAGGTGAGGCCTTCTTTGAAGTACAATATTACCTTTATCCATATCATGCTCTAGGATTATAAGCGTTTTCATTTCGTTAATTAGTTTGAAATATCCAGGTAAGAATTTGTAAAATGCATTGAAATTATCTTCCTATCAAGTGACCAAAAATCCAGCGAAAACAAAAAAATGAAAAAATAGATTATTTATGGCATCTTGAGCCATCCTAAAGTTTTCAAAAAAAAGGTGTGAATTTGTAATGCGTTATTATACCTAGGGGGTGGGAGCTGTTGATAAAGGTGGAGATGTCTGACCTGATGAGTTTGCAGAGCTATTTGTTTGTTGAGCAGAGCTTGCAGTAGATCTAGACTCCGAATCACCTAATGGAATCTCTATAAATGGGATTGCGCCCAAATTGTTGCCACTTCCACCACCACCACTACCTGTTACAAGAGGAAGTTTACCGTCCCATCTTTGAGATTGAAGCCAGTTCAGATATTCAGTGCTATTTCTTAACTGTGCGTCAATTATCTTTACTGCTTCAGATTCACCCTGGGCCCTGAGAATGTTTGCTTGTCTTTGACCTTCAGCCGAAGCGATGTTAGCCTTTTGCTCACCCAATGCCCGTGCTTCTGTTTGTTGAGCCTCAATCTGAATTCTACGAAGTTCATTTTGTGCTTGAAGTGCTCTTTGCTCTGCTTGAACTTTAGCCTCTACTGCCTGAACAAACTGATCAGAGAATTGAAAGTCAGTGATTGATATAGTATCAGTCAAAATATTATAAGGTGTTAGTCTAGCCTCAATTTGTTCTTGTATTTCAGCTTTTACCTGATCTCTTTTGGTAATTAGTTCTTCAGCATTATACCTAGCAGTAACTTGTTTTACTGACTCTTGGATAGTCGGAACTATTACCCTATTAGAATAATCAAGGCCAATTTCTTTGTACAAAATTGGAACGGTTTCGGGATCAACTCGATAGTTCAACGCCACCTCCGTCGCTACATTTTGAAGGTCTTTTGATGCGGAGGTAGTGCTTTCAACTATCTTTTGAGTTCGAACTTCCATAGGTACGATGGAGTCCCTAAAGGGCAGTACAAAATGCAGCCCCTCACTTAATGATACCGAAGTATCGACTGCTCCAAATTTGAGCAATACGCCACGGTTACCCGCCTCCACAATCTTAAGGCTCGAGGTCAAGATAACAAAAATTATAATAACAGCAATTATTGCAGGTATTGCGATCTTTAATGGACTCGAAAAACCAAATCCACCACCACCACCAACATCTTCCAATGGTTCTCCATCTGGAGTAATTCTTCTATTTCGTTTAGATTTAAAAAAATCTACCATATTTATATTAATTTACGAATATACGTGATTTAAATATTTACAAATAAAATCCTAGTTTTTAAAATTTCCCAAATCGCTCTACAAATTCCTTGGAAAAATTCGCTGTTTCAGATAGTTCTGAATCCTCTTTTAGATTGTTTTCTTTTATCCAGACTATATTCCCATCCAAGTCCACAATTATCCTATTTGATCTCTCCAGGTATTTCAGAATTGCATTAATTTTGTCCAACGATAAGGTGGGGCTCAACAGACATTTTAAATCCCTCATTTTTGGAAATGGTTTGACGTCTCTAATCTTATTTATAAAATACTCTACTTCCGAATCTGTAAATTCATTTAATGCATGAAGTCTCCTCTTCTTATTGACCTTTTTTCTTTTAATACCGTTCAAATATTGCAAAAATCAAATATTTAACAGTACTGTGAATATGTTTTCTAGTGAAATATTTACAATAATCCTAATAGGCGATAATTAGAGAAAGAATTATTTATTACTATTATCAACTCTCCTTGATTGCTTCTAGATGAATATAGTTTGGATGAAAAGAAACAGCTTTTTGAAAACCGGTTGGACTATATTCGAATAGCTCATAACGAAAAAAAAGATGATGAAATTAGAACTGATAGAATTGAAGATTATTTAGAAGTAATTTAAGAGTTAATCCAACAAAAGTGATACGCAACTACAGCAGACATTTCAAAATATCTGAATGTCAGTTCACCCAGTGTCACAAAAATGGTTAAAAAATTAGATGAAAATCATTACTTGATTTATGAAAAATATAGGGGACTACGTCTGACGGCTGATGGAATTACCATAGCCAATAACATACAAGAAAAACATAGTTTATTTGCCGAGTACCTAAAAATGATAGGGTCGAAGACGAAGTGGCTCACCTAGATGCGGAAGGAATTGAACATCACTTACATCCTCAACCTATAGAAGGGTTAGAGCATTTGATACTCATGCTAAAGAAGACTAGTCCAGATATTCGCAGCAAATTATAATCATAATAGACACTAGTTGTTAACATCTAAGGAAAAGGCAGATCGATATCAATCTTTAGATACGAAATATCTACAATGCCCTTACTAAATGAGTGCGAGATTCCATTTAAGCTGATGTTATTTTCTTGATTACACAAATTTAAGAAATCACACTTGTACAGGTTCGAGTGATTTGCTTCATACTTGTGAACAATATTTTCAAATGATGATGACGATGGTGATGGTGAAGGTGATAAGGGTTGCTTGTAAGAAAATATATAACTAGAGTCATTCTCTGGCATAATCAGTAACAATAAGGACAGACCAGTTAATAATGCAAGGATCAGGTAATGACTCATTTGCTAATACTCTATTTTGATGACCAAATTATAATTGGATTTCCGCTGATAGTGCTGGTAATTTAATCCTAACCGATTTACTAGAAAAAAAGACATAAAAATTAACAAAGTATTATGAACCAAATTATTTTCCAGACTCCTATAGATCTCAAATATTTGGTAGGTGTAATACCCCATATGCCTGATAATTCTTTAGTGTAGCTTTCTATTTTGAACCGTTAGTTGGGCACCGTTTGCGGATAGTAAGTATATACTGGAGTATCAAAGACTTCAATCCATACCATTGAGTTTATGATTCGACTAGAATATCCTTTGCTAAAAAAAATAAGTATTTTATTCCCGACAAGATACAGTGGTTTTTGGCTATTTTTCTCTCAATGCCCGTTGACTAAACGATAAAACTTGCAAATTATTTGACTAAAATCAACTATATACAATGACAAGTATTATTATCAAGACATAAACACCCATTAGTCCAAAATTACGCCAACTGGGATCACCTTTTGCGTAATTTTCAAAAAGTCCTCGATCTATGATTGCGCTGTATCGAGATAACATAGTTATGACACAGATAGAAATCAGTAATCCCTTAAATAGGAAAGATTAAATGCTTGAATAAGAAAAGGAGTTTAAAAGGAGTGAAATTATAGATGACGCCTATCTCAAACTGGAAACGCTGGATAATCTATAATTTAATTGGTGAAGGGGTTCATAACGTTCTTTTTGATGATCAGCTAAAAAAGCTCTGTGGAAACAATTATGATAGTAACTATGAAATCGCACTAAACAGCCTTGTGGATAACGGTATATTGCTCAAGTTAGAGACTTATAGAAGGAAAAAATTCATCGTAAATTATGATAAATTAATTGAGGCAAAAAAAATATTAAATGACAACCGAAATTGGAAATTGAATCGAGATATCGAACAAACATACAGATCAGGACATGGCAGCAACATTGACGATATTCATCGTTTTTATTCAGAACCTGAAGGGTATAGTTTTTGGTTTAATTTAGAAGAAAAAAACCCAAGAAAAAAAAGGAGCATTTACAATATATACAGGAAAAAGACAGACGACATGGAATTCGCTGCCCAAATTCTAACCCAAAAACATTCCAAAATATTGTATCTCGGATCGCTCCGACACACCCATTCAATAATATCGACCTTGTGGCGAGCTTGTGTAGAATTATCAGGTGGTCCAGATTCAAACAAAAAGAGATTTATTCTACAGGATTTGCAAGATAAGGAACGAAAAGCATGTGGTAATAATCGTCAAAGAGGGAAAATTGCGTTGGTTATTTTCAAAAAGTTAGAATTCATCGTCGAGAAGGGTAAGAAAGGAAATTCAACATTATTTGCAGCCACTGGCAGGTCTCCGCCTTTTTCCACTTTAGATGATGTTATTAATGTCTGATCTCCAGTCAAGGTATTATAAAGGTCTGTAAAACGTAATCCTATTATTAAATGACTGGTAGTTTATAGACATGGAAATTCTGGAGGAAAAGTCCTTGGCCAAGCAAATATTCAAAACGTATTCTACAAATCCAAAAAATTGGAATTTTATAATTTCTACTAGTTCAATAAGAGACGGCTTTTACGATGCTACCGTAACTAGTCCTCAAGAGTCTTGGAGATTGAAGATAGATTCGATTTACAAACCTTCACCAATTATTTCAGGAACTAGGTTAGACATAGATACAAAGATAATTGAAAGAGACGCCAACAACAATTTGATACCCTTCGGATATAGGAAAATTGATCCGCCGGTTTTTATCAATATTTTTAAAAAGCTTTCAGAAGAGCAAGAGTCTATAGCAAGAAAAAACAATGATTATTTAAACCAAGAATTAAATACGCTCTTAAATTCTATGGAGCCGACGGTGCCAACACTAGGTACAGATTACCTCTATGGTCCCTTTTTGTATACTAATAAGAATATAGCGGGAAAAAGTAGGTATGATGACGTGGTATCGGAGAAATTATCACAAAGCATTCGGAGGAAAATAAAAGAAAGATATCCAGGATATGGATAAAGGAATTGAAAGGAAAGTTAGAGTATCGATCCTTTGAAAGCAATGCACTTGAAGATAATCCACTTGGAGATTCCCCTATAAGAGATATTATTATTTATACTCCAGAAAATTATAAAATTAGTAATTCATCGGGTTATCCAACTATTTATTTACTGCCTGCATTTGGTAATGATAATTACTCCGCAGTGAAGCATGACCCATTTTCAGTATCAATTTTTGAAAGGCTAGAAAAACTGATTAGTGACAAGGAATGCGGAGACATGATAATAGTTATTGTAAACTGCTTCAATAGACTAGGAGGAAGTCAATATATCAACTCAAGTGCCGTAGGCAGATATGAAGATTACGTTGTGGATGAAATCGTTCCTTTTATTGATCGTAACTACAATGTTTCTAAACGCGCAGTGTTAGGCAAATCTTCCGGTGGGTATGGGGCACTTTCGATGGGAATGCATCATCCCCAAATATTTAGTGCTATAGGGGCACACTCATTTGATTCGGGTTTTGAATATTGTTACCTTCCGGACTTTGCTACTGCTATCAAGACTTTAAAAAAGTATCAAAATTTCCATGATTGGCTAGATGAGTTTTGGAATTTAGATTCAGGGCGGACCAAGGATGATTTTACTACGCTTAATATTTTGTCTATGGCTGCACATTATTCTCCAAATGCGGAAAATAATAAGTTAAAAATAGATCTTCCATTTGATATGACCACAGGAATATTTAAAGAAGATGTCTGGTCTAGATGGAAGCAATTTGATCCCATCAATATGATATCAAACTTTGCAGAACAGCTGAGAAAAATGGATTTGATATATCTTGATTGTGGTATTTTTGATGAATTTAATTTACAAATAGGAACTAAAATTGTTAGCGAAAAGTGTAAAAGCTTGGATATTAGGCACGAGTACGAGGAATACGGAGGAGGTCACTTTAATACAGGCTATAGGTATGATATCTCAATGCAAAAAATTTACAGAGCTCTCAGCTAAACAACAACTCTAAAATACATATGCCCCCATAAATAGAAACGCTTGTAAAAAGTTAGTGGGTATGTCAAAATACCTTGCAGGGGTATCGAATCTTTGTTATGCCGCAAAAGTACATTTGCCAGTACAATTTTTTTTTGTTTTAGAAAAATACAAAACGATGATTCAGAGTTCAATTATACAACTTAAAATAAAATGGACTTTATAAAAATGGAAAGTGACTATCATGACGCAGAGGAACCGAAAATGATTAAAGGAAAAAATAACACTAATTGGTTATACTTCCTGCACAAAACATAATCCTTTCTTAACAAATAAGCATGATTTTGATTCTCTTTCTTGGATTTATAGGACGAATCTATTTTACAGGTATGTCAGCCAATCGTGATATACTTTTTCTTTTCCACTTACAATGTCTGCAAAATGCTTTCTAATTAGCGAGGTTACAGGCCCGATCCCTCCGCTGCCTATTTTTCTGTGATCTATATATCCAACTGGAACTATTTCTGAAGCCGTTCCTGTTAAAAATACCTCATCATAGTAATAGAGTTCGTCTCTGGAAATATTTTCAGAAATTACTTTAACATTGTTTCTCTCAGCAATATCAATAACTGTATCTCTAGTTATACCCTCAAGAGCTCCACTTGAAATTGGGGGAGTATACAAATCACCATTCTTTACTAAAAAGATATTCTCGGCGCTTGCTTCCACCACATGACCATTGGAATTTAACATTATAGCTTCATCAAAACCGGACTTTAATGCTTCCATTCTTGCAAGTGCAGAATTTGCATAGTTCGCAACCCCTTTTGCATGAGTAGGAAGACTTCGAGATCCCACTTTCTCCCATGAAGAAACCATCAAATGAATTCCAAGTTCTAAATCTTCTTTTCTAATATGTTCGGTCCATTTCCAAGCAGTAATCGCAATAGAAACTTTATTTGGTAACGGGTTTACCCCCAACTTGCCGTATCCGTAAAAAGCAATAATTCTGATATAACAATCTCCCAACTTGTTGGCTCTAACAACGTCTATTGTAGCATTTTTTAATTCTTCAGGTTCATATCTAAGCTGCATAAAATATGCCTTTCCACTATTATAGAGGCGTTTGATGTGATCATTTAATCTAAATATAGCATGACCATTTTCAGTAGAATAGGAGCGAATTCCTTCAAATATTCCAGTTCCATAATGCAACCCATGAGTTAAAACGTGAACCTTTGCTTCTTGATAGTCGATTAATTGTCCATCCATCCAAATTTTATCACTCTCGAGCATTAAAAATCCCTAAAATAATTAATTAATTAATTAATTATCGTGCCTTTTGAGTGTATTGATCGAATAACTTCCTCTACATTATGATCCTCGACGAGAATTAGGATACGGGAGGTTTCCTCTTGAGCGTCAATATTAAGTATGTTTATGTCTTGCTGACTTACGATACTACTTGTTTCAGATACAATCTTTGGAATTTTCCACATAGAGTCACCTATCAAAGTAACCACTCCTCTACCGTAAACCATTTCCACTTTTGGATAAAACGCGCGAAATATTTTTTCGTGTCTCCTAACATAATCCCCATCTAAAAACAAAAATCGAGTCATCTCCTGATTGTCTTTTTTGTAGGGAGACAATTCAACAAAATCGTGGTATTGGCGCTGTTTTTCAAACAATGCAGCAATATGCGATGCAGCAATCGATTCCATTCTCACTATTGCACAATTCTTTTTGCCAGTAACAATCTTAATTTTAGGTTCAATCTCATTTTCATCTTCTGGAACTTTTTTTATGATTTGGGTATAATTATCGGGATTTGATATATTTGTAATCAAAATAAGCAAACTTAAATCATGGTCATCAATATCCTTGATAGCAATTGGATCCAAAATTTTCATACCGAACATTCCAGCAAGTTTAGCTTCGTTATATGAGAGGGTCTTTACATTAAGTAAGTTATTAGAGACTACTTTTGGATCAGCACTTAAAACAGAGTTATCTTTTTCAAAATCAAGGCTCACATTGAACTTTGAGGATAATAGAATGCCTAAATCTGCAGCCGATCTGTCTGATCCACCCCTCTCATATGTAGTCTCAAGGCCATCTATTGTTTTCCCTATAAAACCACCGATACAAACAACATCATTCTCATTGACGAGATTAACTAAACCATCCAATTTTTTCTTTGATTCATCTAGCATAAAATTAGCCGCTTCAAAGTTGTCATCAGTTATAATGGGCCATTCATCGATATTTACACTTGATGACAATATATCGTTAGATCTCAAAATATAATTCATAAGACTAGCTATTACAATCTCTCCACTATAGGCAAGAATACGTGATCTACTTACATCCACAAATCTCCTGTTTTCTGCCACTTGCTTTAGGGAAATAAGAACAGTTCTGTTAAATTTCTCTAATTCATTTTCAAATTTCTTTTGATTTCCACTCGAAAGATATTTTCTTGATATTCCGAGATATACATTTTTGAGGATATCTATATCTACTGGATTTGACGTAGCATAATTCCGAGAAATTCGGATTGCTACATCAGTCATCGACAGATTTTTTCCTTCATAGCTTGTGAGTGGAGCAGAAAAAACACAAATTATTTTGGAATTTTTTCTTAATTCTTTGATTCTCTCTATGATTACAGGAATTTTGACACCATCTACTCCTAACGCAGAACCGCCGAACTTTGCAATTATTAATTGCTCCAACACTGAAATCTAATGTGTTAGCCGGTTATTATTCATTCAGATATTCGGATATAATCTGTGCGGCCTGCATTGCACCGTTTTTAACATTATATTTTTTTCTTGCTCCGATACTGGATAGGTATTCCTCTATTATCTCCTCCAGTCGATTAATATCATCATATGAAAAGCCAAATTTCAATGCCCGTTCTTCTTGCTCAAAATGATTCTTTATTGGAATAAAGATTCCAGGAGTACCATAAATACTGCACTCGTCGATAGTAGATTTTCCCGCAAGGGAAATAACCAAATCTACCGCAAATATATATTCATGAATATTAGGAACAAACCCAATATTTCTAAAAGCATGATCCTCAAACCCTGAGACATGTAATTCATAAGGAAAAGAGAGAATCAAATCAAAATCAAACCTTCTGATTAGTACGAGGAGAACTTCAAGTACTTTTTTGCTCAAATATTTTCCAGCATTGGTCCCCCCTGTAGTAATTAGAATTGTTTTTCGATAGAGTGAAAATCGACGTCTTAATTCGGTTCTGCTTGTTAATATCTCTCTAACAATAGGACCGACATAGATTATGTTGTCTTTGTTGTCCCCCAATTCTGGAACAATCACACAATTACAGGATTGCATCAACTTGGACATGGTATTATTAAGAAAGCTTTCTACTCCGGACAGCATTTTGGATTCAATAAAACGAGTATTTAGGATATCCGTGATAAAGATCCTGGGTTTGTCAGTGTCCTTTGTTACAGATATGGATGCAAAATCCTCGTCAGAGATTACCAAGTTTGATTGCGATTTTTCATAATGAGAAGAAATCAGCAGCAGATTTTTTGCAAGAGTCTTTGATCTATTGTAATACCAAAGATAAAGTAATAGCCATACAAAGTTATTCTTCAGCACTCCATTTGAAATGAAGAAATCTGGAGGTTTGTACAAGTCATAAAATTGTAAATTTATTTTTTCTAATCGGTTTTTAGGATATGTAGATACAAGTTCATATGCTTTAAGTCCAGTTATCATCGTCAGATCAACGGTACTAGCAAGTTCAGGCATTTTTTCTAATATCGCTATGTCACGTGTAATATGCCCCAACCCAATTGGGCTAGTAAAGAAAAAAGCCATGTAATATTGTCTTGAACTAATTGAAGAGTCTAAATATTAAGATTAAGAATTTTAGTTATTTGGAGTTTTTTAGATGGAGGCACGTTTGCACAGCTTATTGATATAAAAACAAATTTAGTAGCTAGACTTGCGGAGTCTGTTTAAAACTATAAACGAACAAACAAAAAAATTGATGCAATTTAAAAATTTAATGTGCCATTGTCGAGATTTTAAGGACAGCCTTCCATTTTTTGGATATAATAACCAGATTTTTCAATATCTTTAGCAACTATTGGTGGTGCTTCTTGAATATGACAGAATTGACATTCCTCTTGAGTCATTTTTTGGCCACCCTGGTCCACAGTTTTAAGGTATTCCTTACCGTATTCAATAGCCTTTTCGTGTGGGGTACTTGCCTCTACGATGACATCAAAATGCATTATTCTGCCATCTTTTTTTGTGACATATGTATCATAAACTGCACATTCCATACATTAGATTTGCGCTATGCATATTTAATTTATTACATCGTTATCTATGACGAAATTGACTAAAACTGGTTTTATCTAAAATTAGCATTGTAATTTTATTTATTTCAAGTTAACGAAGATGAATGAACAATAAAAGGATGGATTTAACTAGGGAGTCTGACTCGCATTAGGAACTTTGGCTGGAATGTTTATTGAATAAATCAGTGGTTCTTGATGGAAGTCCTGGATATCCTCAAAGTGTCCATGACTCTCTCCCGCACAGGCCGTGGTATAAGGAATACTAGAATTGAGCAGTGCAGAAATCACCTGTTCTGACGAAGCCTCAGGATAATAACTCTTGTACAAAGCAGCCTGGCCGGCAACAATAGGAGCTGCCATACTAGTACCACTGTCAAAAGCATAACTTTGTCCTAAATATGTAGAGAAAACATCAACACCAGGGGCAGCAAAGTCTATGTTTTTTCCGTAATTACTAAAGGAAGCAGCAAAATCATCAGGGCCGCCGATCGTGTTATTTCCCCGACCACCACATGCACCATCACTATCTGAAATAGCAGATACTGTTATTACCCCAGGAACTCGAGCAGGCGATGTAGCAGATATATTAGTATTACTGTTACCAGCTGCTACCACATAAATTACTCCCTTTGAAATGGATTCTGTAACGGCCTTATCTAATTTGTCAGATGGAGGATTTTCAATACTTAAATTTACAATATCAATTTCATCTGCATGTTGGTTTACATACTGAATTGCTTGAATTTGGGACGAAAGTGGACAATTTCCATTTGCATCGCAAACCTTGATTGCCCACAATTTTGCGCCGGGTGCAACACCCAAAACTCCAAAGGAGTTGTCCATTGCTGCTGCAATTCCTGCAATGTGTGTTCCATGTCCCAAATCGTCGTTACCGTTAGGTACTCCTTCAATAAATGAAATATTTCTGTACACATTTAGATCGGGATGGTTAAGACTTATTCCGGTGTCAATAATCGCAATATCAACATTTGAGAAATTCAAATTTTGGTTCGTACTGGTAAGGTCACTATTTTGGGTAGCATTAGCAACTGTAAGATTCAGTATGTTGGCACTAATCCTTTCAAGACTACTTGGAATAGTTTGATTTTTATATTTTAAAGCGGAAACTTTGCCAAACAAATCCTGATTTATGGCAAATATTCTTGAATCACTTGCAAGCTTGCTTACAAATTCCTTTTCATTTATTGATCCACTTCCGAACATGTTGATTACAAAGCCTGGAGGATTCTCAAAAATATGTATGATCTTGCCATTCTGAGAATAGTCCTCAGATACCGTCTCAGCGTCTGACGTAACACTCTCATCTAACCATACAATGTACTGAGAAGGTATTCGTTCGTAATCCAAATTCGGCTCAAAAATTTTTTCAAACAAGTAAATGACTGGTGATGGGAGATTCTGATTAATTGAAATATCAAAAACTTTGTTATTGTCTGAGTTTTGTTCGTCTAAAATTTCTATCTGGTACCAACCAAAATCTAAACCATTCAACGAAATTAATGAATCATCAGCTGTACAGTCAAAGAAATCATTATTTACAAAGTACAATGAATCTTCAGAACCATAAGGATTTGGCGTAATTTTATAGATTTGAGTGAAACTTTGATCGGTTGCTATTGTTAATGTACCTTGGTCAAAAGGTTCGTTTGTAGTGTTACAGGATTCAGTCACTGTTTGGAACTCGACTGGACCTGGTGTTTGAGGATCGGGTTGGTTGGTTGGTGGGGTATCAGG
>LLBY010001358.1_pt12 | contig 61211 bp, 29 predicted proteins | sample 1489401 | NCBI WGS metagenome assembly LLBY01 (sample SAMN04092656, study PRJNA295927) | soil metagenome | biome: Soil prokaryotic community; feature: Bulk soil; isolation source: soil from tomato rhizosphere | host: tomato cultivar Hawaii 7996 | place: South Korea | collected 2011-11-01 | reverse complement strand
AAATATAACACTATGTGGCAATATCACTTTTTAAATGGACTTTAACTTATCAGTTAAAAAAATATCCCTTATTCTCTTTAGCCCATTGTTCCAGCGAAGTCATTTGGACAGGGAGTTTTTCTAATACGTCACTCATATTGGGATTGAACTTTGGCGGGTATTCTGTTGCTTCTTGCAGACTTGTATAAAAAGCCGCAACGCCTGATGCTGCTGCTTCTCCAACTAATGGCTTTAGTATATCACCAAATTCTTTGGATGGCTGTGTATAATACATAATATTTTCGCCTACACCTTTAGAAAACTGTTCAGCTAAATCATTTCCTCTTAGATTTTCTAGTCCGCTAATCTGGAAAGTATCAGCTTTTAATTGTGTATTGTAAATAGCTTCCACTACAAAGGTACTTACATCTCTGGAAGCTATCCAACCTATGGGCATTGCTTCTGGGGTAGGGTAGGCCAATTTCTTTTCGTTTTTTACAAAAGGTGCACAAAATGGCCCCATCATATTCTCCATATAAATAGTAGGTTCAATGATTACGTAATCTAACCCACTATTTTTTAGATAATCCTTGATATCCAATTTGACATCTTCTCCAGGTATTCCAATTTTTTGAGGAGCTAACCAGCCACTGGTATTCCAAACGATTTTCTTTACACCATTTGCTTTGGCGGCGTCAATCACATTTTTGGCATATTGCAAACCATCTAATGGATTGGGTAAAGAAACGGGAACCATAAAGGCTATCGCATCTATATCCTTGGTGATTTTCTGCATTTTATCTGCATCACTCATATCTGCCAAAATAGGTATTGCGCCTGCTTTTTTTAATTTTTCAAAACTTTTTTCTGAACTTGTAGCAGCAATTACTTCTGCGCCTTTTTTCTTTGCTTCGCCTATTACATTAAATTGTTGTGAGCCAGTGGCTCCAAATACTAAAATCTTCATTTTCTTTTTTGATTTTATTGTTTAATAATTAAAAGATGTATGATTCCCCATCTTCAGGAACGTTCACTTTATCGGTGATTCCTTTTTCATTAAGAAATTCTTTCAAATCTTTTCTTGTAAGTGTATGATGGTTGACGCCTTCCATATGGCTTACTACAATTGTAGCGGAGGGAATTGCTTTATGAACTTCGTATATATCTTCTTTATTCATTACTAGCTGACCTCCAAAGGCAAATTGATTGTCACCACCATTTAAAATGACTATATCGGGTTTATATTGGTCTAAGGCTTCCAGTACTCCTTCATACCAAACAGTATCGGCAGCGATGTACAAGGTTTTTTCTGTTGGATGTTTTAATACCAATCCACAAACAAAACCTGCAATTCGCAAAATATAACCTTTACCGTGCTGGGCTTTGGTTCTGTTAAGTTTTATTTCGCCATAAGAAGAATTTTCAGTGAGGATTTCTACATTGGTGAATCCCGATTTTTCAATCTTTAATTGATCCGCTAGGTCTTGTACAAATATTTTAATTCCTTTAGGTAACGTATTTACAGCTTCTTTATCCCAATGGTCATAATGCAAGTGGCTCACAAAAACAAAGTCAATATCTTTTACGATTTCGGCTTTTGAGATAGGCAAATCGTATAATGGATTTCGTTTAAAACTCCATGTTTTTGATGGAATAAATGCTGGTAATGTCCCTTTATCTGAAAGCATGGGGTCAACCAAAATTTTCTTTCCTGCATATTCTACTACGATAGTGGCGTTTCGTATGTGATGAATTTTCATTTTTTATTGTTTTTATGACTAAAACTTGTACAAAGTTAACAAAGTACGTACTTTTGTACAAGTACCTACCTAATAGTTGGGTACTTACCAAATGGTTAGAATAATTGAGTATCAATGGAAAAAAACTTAAAAAAAATTCCGCCTTGCGATGAAAATTGTCCCGTAAAAGCATCTTTGAACCTGTTAAGCGGCAAATGGACACTAATGATACTATTTCAAATCAATGACAAAGTGATGAGATATGGTGAGCTAAAAAGAGCTGTTCCGGGCATCAGTGAAAAAATGTTGATACAAGAATTAAATATGCTTGTTAAAAATGAATTGGTTAGTAAGAAAGCTTATCCCGAAATCCCTCCCAAAGTGGAATATCGGTTGACCGAATTAGGTTTAAAAACTTTACCGATTGTTGATCAATTGGCTCAATTTGGGTTAGAAAATTTAGTTTAATACTACCTCTCTTTTAGCCTAATTGATAATTGACAGCATATATGAAACTTTATATCAAAAATATGATTAATTGAATTACCGAAACAAACGTCCTAATTATGTTAAATTAAAAATTGGTTGTTATTCTATTTCAAAAACAACAGCTGTAGCAAATGGCATATTCTTAGGGCAAGTTACTAATAAACCATCAGCCGTTTCTTTCCATTTTAACTTTCCTTTGTATCCCAACAACTTAACGGTTTTAACTTTCTTACCATAATACTTTGCATCTTTAGCAAGAGATTTAATTTTTATTTGAGTATTAGGAGCAGGTACGCTCATACAAAACACATATAATTTATTGTTTTTACCAACTGTAAATCGAATATCTTGAGAGTTAAATTTAAATTCAGCTTGTCTACGATTCAATTTTCCACCAGGAAGCATTTTTAATTTTCCTTTAACCATTTCTCCTTCGCCAGGAATCACCCATGCATGACTTCCGTACACTCCTTCTCCATTAAGGCGCATCCAATTTCCAACTTCTTTCAACATCTTTTGACTCTCTTCATTAATTGAACCATCAGGTAGCAATGAAATACATAATGCTGCATTTCCATCACGTGCTATAGCTTCAATTATATAACGAATCATCATGCTCGAATCATAGGTGAAATTTGGAGCATAAAACCAATCACCTACAGGAGCTTCAGCAATCCAAGGCTGGTCTTTTTTAATATTTGCAGGAACCCCAAATTCTTCAGTATTTACTGTGCCATTAGTATTATGACGAAACTTAACAATACTAAAAGTATTTACTTCACCACGGCGTTTTAAACTAAGATTATAAAAATCAGCCATAACACTTTGCATAGCATTAGATTTTAGTCCTGTTCCTGTTCCATCTCCAGTAAATGGTCCTTGAACAGTACCATCAGTATAAATAAAATCAGGATCGTAATGTTTTACAACATCCATCATTCTTAAAGCCCAATTTGTTGCATACCATTTAGCATATCCTAAGTGATTACTAAATATTCCTGCTGGTGGTGGTGACCATTCAGTATGCGCTTTTTCATCTACTCCTCTATATTCTCTTAAATCAATACCATAAAGCATTTTGGGATCATATCCTTCCCACCATTTTCCTTTACCATCAGCAAGCGTAAGATGACCATCGTAAGGAATTCCTTTTTTACTTCCTTCTTTATCGCTTCCAAATGCTGTTTGCCACCACCACCATGTATACTCATGATGGAAAGTTACTCCGTATCGCATTCCGTTTGCTTTACAGGCTTTTGCCCATTCTCCAATCAAATCTCTTTTAGGACCAATATTTACAGAGTTCCATGGTTGATATTCAGAATTCCACAAATCATAATTATCATGATGTACTCCTTGAATCATTAAAAAACGAGCACCTGCATCCTGATAAATTTTTGTAAGTTTCTCCGGATCTAGCTTTATAGGATTCCAATCACGCAATACTTCTTTATATCCTGCTTCAGAAGGATGCCCATATTTTTTAATATGATTTTTATAGGCTAATTTATCTAACTTATAAAGGTTACGTGCATACCAATCTCCACTTTCTCCAGCAGCTTGAGGTCCAAAATGAACCCATATACCAAACTTTGCCTCACGAAGCCAAGCAGGTTCACCAGGGTAATTTTTTTCTATAGATTCCCAAGTGGGTTTAAAAGGACCTTCTGCAATAGGTATTTCTAACTTGACCTCAGGAAATGCTTCCAAATCCCCCATAGGAACACTATTTACAGTTAATGAGGCAGGTATAGCTGGCATAGGATTTTTTTCTTGAGCATACAGACTAAACTGAAATAGACATAAAAGCGGTAATAAATTTTTTGTTCTCATTATATACTATTGTTATTTATTATTAAAAGTTTTTGTAGCATATTGCATTATAAATTGTATTGTTGAACATTCAAAACTAGTAACTTGACTTACTTAATAAAGGCATCAAAAAATCATTCCAATTTATATATTTACTTCATCTGCAACCATTTTTTGCCCTCTTTTGCTCCCGGAAATGCTTGTTGAAATTGCCACATTAATTTTTCCCGTTCCTGAACTTATAAGTTCACAGTATCCATTATTTGTTTGCGTTCTGGATTACCAACTAAATTATAAGCAAATCATATTTTTTTATTCTTTTTAATTACAATTAGTTCAATCTAGATTCTCGGTTTTAAATTACAGCATTCTGCAATTCAATAAAACTAAACATTACAATAATGCTTTTAATATTTTAACCGATTCCTGAAAAGGATTTTTAACATAAACTGCTTTGTTATCTAAATACAAGGTTGGGCAAGAAGGGTTATTTTTTTTAAATTCCTGCCACTCATTCCATTTATATTCATATTGCTCCAAAAGATTTTTTAGTTCCTTTTTATCTATATTTTTTTTTAAATCAACTTCAGCAGCAATCAATTGTAGTTTCCAAATTAGATCTATTATTTCATATTTAATTCGACCATATGTTGTACTCACTTTGAGAAATGTATTGTCCTTTTCGTTTTTCATATTTATCTCTCTTGACAGCTGTTCCATCTGCCTCCATACATCTAAATTCTTTTTCTTTTCAGTAATAACTTCCTTTTTAAGAGCCTTGGTTATAACTTCTTTTAAATTAATAGCAGTTAAATATTGATCTCTAGCCCACCATGCATCAGCATCAAATAAATTACTAGCTTGCCCTAAATAAACGGCATTGACTGACAATAGACATAGTTCTCGAAATTTCTTTGCATCTACATCGCTTAAATGCAGTTTTTGGACTGCATATTCTTTAAAAATATCTTCTTCTTTTCGCAAAGGATTTTTTGCAAATTGGCGAATTATGTATTCATTTAAATGTATCCACATTTCATTTGAAAAATAAGGTCCAGCCCATCCATCACCCCATGTCCATACCCAAAAACCTTTAATTTTCGAATCATCATATAAATCTTTTATACCTTTTTTTTGTGTCATTTCAGGCCATCCTTCTATAATTCCTTTTCCTATATAGTATGGATGACTGTTTTTACCATATAATCCAGCTTGATTAATGGATATCTCAACTATTTGCTGATGTTTTCCCAGACCTATTGTTGTATTAAAAGGGACGTTTCTCAAAAAATCTGCATTAGTATGTTTAATCGAAAAATATAACAAAGAATGGGATTCAATAGCATCCGTTACTTCTTTGTAAAAATCAGGTTGAGTATGAAAAAACCCAAAATCCCATGTTCGATAAAAGAGCGTTTTATTCCTTTTAACACAAATTTCTTCCTTTAAAATTTTTATAAGTTCAATATGTTCTTTAGGAGTTCTAGCTGGTGTTTCTCCAATATGAAAAGGAGTGTCAAATAGATAAGTCTCACCATGCCTAATAGTTAGACCATCAAGCTCAGGAAAGCGATCAAAAATTCCATTAATTTGGGCACGAAGAATTTCCTGTGTTTTTGGTTTTAAAATAGATAAATGTCCATCGGTAGTCATTTGATTTTTAAACTTTTCCATGACAGATTTAGGTAATACTAAAACATCTGTAAAAGGATATAACGGCATATTAGCCTCTCGCGCAAAATCTATTTGCATTTGAATAGCTGTAGCTTCCCGCTCTATCCACAGTCTTTCTTCGGTTTTTTGAGGAACTATTTCATCATACAAATTATCATAAGTTATTCCGCATTCAACAAAAAACTTAGGTACTTGTCCATTATAATTTAACTCTTTTAAATAATTTGGCTGTGCATACTTAGTATAAAAAATAGGTTCACCCGGATTGTGATGAACCATATTTAATACTATTGGATATCTATCATTATTTTGAGCATAAAGAGTATCTTTAATAATGCTAAAAATAACTAAGAGAATGATTAATTTTTTAATGCTTACCATATTATTATATTTTTCTTTTATTTGTTATTCTTCTCGCCATATAGCTGTCTTGATTGTACTAAATTTAACATCATTAAGCATTATATGAGTAATACCAAATCATCAATCTCAGCTTTTTATCAATAAATAAATTCTTTAACAAATTGAATAAACTGGTCTTTTTTCGATTTGGAATTGTTTTGATTTTATTTTTTTATTACAGCTACAAATCCTCCTCTAGGAAGACATTTCACATTTATAACATCTCCTTTTTTTACTTTTATAACTTCAACAGCAAATGATTTATCATTCTCCCCGTCTTTAATAAGTTTTAATTTAAAATCCCCTGTGCTAAGGAAATCAAAGTTTATTTTTAATGTTTGTGATTCGTCTTTGCCATTAAGTCCACCTAAATACCATTGATTTCTTTTTTTCCGAGCCAGAAGAACTTTCTCTCCAGGATAACCATCCAGAAGTTTGGTATTATCCCAGCTTACAGGAACATTTTTTAGAAATTCTTTAGGCTCTGGAGGCAAACTTTTATAGCCTTCAGGCCTATCGGCAAAATGCTGAAAACCCGATTCAAAAACTACAGATAATGCCAATTCATGAGCATAAGAAGTACTATGTTGATGTTGTGAATTTGTAAAAGTCACTGGCGTATAATCCATTGAACCAATCACATTTCGAGTAAAAGGAAGTGTTGTGTTATGTGCGGCAGCTTTAGACGTAAGAATAGCATTATTGTTATACCATTCAGCACCATAAACAGCTTCAGTAGTCATCAAATTTGGATAGGTACGCGCCCAGCCACGCGGCACTGTTGCACCATGAAAATTTACCATTATCTTATATTTTGCTGCGTCTTTCAAAATAGCAATGCAATATTGCATCATATCCTGCTGGTCACCGGCAAAAAAATCAACTTTAATACCATAGATTCCCATTTGATTAAGCCATTCAAATTCTTTAGCTCTTTTTTCAGGAGTTAACAAGCGATCAACGGGCGTTGGCTCAAGCCATGAAGTCCCTGAATTATACCAAATCATAGGTTTAATCCCTTTACTTTTAGCATAATTTACGGCATCCGTTATAGTTCCGCCGTTACTCATAACATCCCATTCCCAGTCAATGAGCACATACGGCCATTTCATTTCTACGGCTAAATCGATATACTCAACAACTTTTTTATAATCTTTAGATCCATGATTGTATGCCCAATAAACCCAGGAAACTGCACCTGGTTTTATCCAATTCGTTTCTTCTACTTTATTAGGTTCGCTAACATCAGTAATCAAAGTAGATTCAACTACATCAGACAGTTCACCAATGATTAACGTATGCCATTGTGAATTCCAAGGCAAAGTGGTCTTAACACCAGTTAGCTTAAAATTATCTCTTGGTGAAGCATAACTTACTTTGTATTCGTTTGGATTTTTAGAATTATTCAATTTTGCAGCACAATTATTTTCTGAAATATTTGCCTCAGAAATCAATACCCAAATTGGATTATTATTTACTTTGAATAAAGCTGGAAATCCCCATTCTTGTTTATTGTTTTTATCATCATTAATTCCCGTGTCTGAAAAAGGGAAAAAACCTTCATAAGAATCCGTATATGTTTGCAACCAACGATTAGTTGCCGATGGAAAAACATAAGTGGTACTTTCGTCAATAACATTAACTAATGAATCATTTTTATTAGTAAATTCATAGCGAAATGTTACTCCATCATTATAAACTCTAAAAACAATATTCAAGGGTTGGTTATTTGAATTTACATATTTGAAAACTTTTTCAATTCCTAAATTATCACACAATTTTTGCTTACCGGAAATCATTTCATATTTCTGGTTTACCTCTTTGGCTTTAGATTCGCTAACCAATTTCAAATTATCCGTAAATTGCTGGTCATCTCTTAAAATACCCAAAGAGGAACTTGGCATTATTTCAATATATTTCGATTTTTTTTTATACAAAATTTTAAAACACACCTGACCAAAAGACTTTTCATTTGATTCTTTTTTCAAGACAATTACCTTAATATTATTATTGGGTGAAACAATTTCTTGTGCGTTTACTGTAAACGCTTTCGAAATAAAGACACAGAATATTAAATAAATGTATTTCATTAATCTTACTTTCATGTTTTTTTATTTTCTTCGAATTGCAATATTGTTTCCATTGTATTTAACCGAAACATTTGTTTTCCCGTTTTCTATACCAATACCGTTTGATTCGTCAACCCAAACGATATTGAAAACGCGGTTTTCAATTAATCCATTAAATTTTTTGCCTTTTCGTTTTCCAATTGTCAGCGTTTGTTTTTGTTCGTTCCATTCAAAATCGATCATCGAAAAAGCGCCTTTCTCATAGTTGTAATTTGTTCCTTCATCTTCATAAAGTTGGAACTTGCCATTGGCTCCTGTATATATTCTAATCTCAAGATTTTCAACAGGCTTTTCATTTGTGTGTTGCATTTTTTCACCCATGGGAATGATAGAACCCGATTTTATATATAGAGGAATGGTTGAAATAGATGCAGCTGTCTGTACTGTTTGTCCGCCCTTATAGTGTTTTCCTGTCCAAAAGTTAAACCACCCTGATTGATTTTCCGGCAAGTAAACATCCCAGTTTTCCACCCCTTCTGAAACAACAGGAGCAACTAGAAAAGCCGACCCAAACATATACTCATATTTTTGCTGAAGTGCTTTTGTATCATTTGCAAAATCCATTATCAATGGACGCATCAAAGTTCCGTTTTTAAACGTTATATCTGCTGCTTGCGAATAAATATAAGGTAGTAAACGGTAACGAAGATTTAAATAATTTAAAGATTCGACTTCTACTTTCTCACCATATCTCCAGAATTCAGTATTGGTTTCATATCCATGTACTCTTTGTAATGGAGAAAATGTAGCCAACTGAAACCACCTTAAAAAACGTTCGTGAAATTTAATATTGGTGTATTGATTTTTACCAGGACGAAAAAATCCTCCTGCATCAAAAGTCCACCAAGGTAATCCTGTTATAGAATAATTTAATCCAGCTGTTAGTTGTCTTCGTAAAGTTTCCCAATCATTACCTACATCTCCTGTCCATACGGCAGCTGCATAACGTTGCTGACCTGAGAATCCGCTTCTAGTAAGAATAAAAACTCTTTTGTCTGGAGCATCTTTTCGAGAACCTTTATATACTGTTTTTGTTACGTACATTGGGTAAACATTTCGCATTTGCTCTCCGGGAGTTGTTCCGTTATTGATTCTTCTATGTACTAAATCATCGTTTTCTGGTTCCGTAGCATCTTGCCACCAAGCATCTATTTCGTAAGGCTTTAATAATTTTTCACTAAAACTCTTCCAATAATAATCTGCAGCATCAGGGTTGAAAAAATCTACCCATTCGGTATTTGGTATATAATAATTTTTCTTATTAAATTCTTGCCCCAATACACTTTCTTTATCAATTTTAGACCAAACAGAAAGCATCAGTCGCATATTCATTTGATGTAATTCTTTTACCATTGCTGACGGATCGGGATACATCTCTTCATCAAATTTCATCGAATTCCAACCATATTTACCCCAATACTGCCAATCTTGAACAATTAAATCCATTGGTAGTTTTTTATCTCTAAATGTTTTGGCATTTTCTAGTAAATCATCTTGAGTAGTAAAACGTTCACGGCAATGAATATAACCCAATGCCCATATAGGCATAAGAGGAGCTTGCCCTGTTAAATTACGGTAACTTGAAATAACCTCATCTGCATCTCCAGCAAAAACAACATAATCCAGCTTATTAGCAACAGGAGATCTAAAGACTGTTTCATTCGTAACTTTGCGATAATAAACTACAGGAAGATCGTTTTTTTCTCCTGTAACCATAATCTCGTGTTTTCCTGCCCTTAGTTTAACAAAGGTACTGGTTGTTGGTGGCAGCCAATGGTTTTTAAAATTAAGAATCTCTTTACCGTCAATTGTCAATTGCCATTTTCTGGCCATTTTTTGACCAACATCAAGTAGAATAGCATACTCATCTGTATCTTTAACAGTGAAATTCCCGGAAAAAACACCGTCCTGACGAGTTTCCTTTTGTGTTCCATTGGTAGTGGTAACAGCAACAGTAATAGCTTCCCCACTTGTTCCTACAGGCCTTAAATTCACGATAGAATCAGCTGGATTAAAATCGGTAAGTCCATAATTATGCCATAACAAACCATAGCCTTTGCTTGACATAACAAATGGAATAGAGATTTGTGTATTCACTTGGGTTAGTCTTCTGGGTAACCCCTTAATATTCAAATATCCGTCCTGAAACTGACCTGTACCAAACAGATATTCATCAGGTAAAGAACTAAAACCTTGTTCAACAATATAGCATGGTTCTCCTTGTACCGAACTTGGTTTAAAAATACGACTATCTGGTTTTTCGCTAAGAAACACCTTGCCTTCATGATTGCGATAGGACAATGTTCCACTCTTTTTATCAATTACAACAGTCATTTTTGATGTAGCAATTTCAATTAGGGAGCCAGACTCAGAAATCTTAAAATCAGGCACCTTAATTTTCGAAGTAAAAACTAATTCAGGAATTTGACTTTTCATTTCCAACCCATACTGAACTCTTACGGTATTTTCGGTTAACGGACTTAAATGCAGTTCTCCTTTATCGAGAGTTACAACTACTTTATCGCTATGTTTTTTATAGCCCTTAACTACTTGTCCAATACAAAAAATTGGAATGATTAAGACAAATAGAATTGTTATTTGCTTCATTTTTTTTCATTTAATCTTTATTAGAATTCTAAAATAAATCAACTTATACTATGATAAAATTTCTAAAGCATTAATAATATTAAAAGCATCAGTTTTTTTGACTTAGAAATATGCTTCAAATGCTTCTGAATACCGTTTGAACCTAAGTTTTTTAATATAAAAACCATGAAGAAATCATTTCCTGTTTTTTTTAAAACAGGAAATGATAAAAAATTAATTAGGATACCCAGGATTTTGGGTCAATTTTGTATTCACATTTCTCTCTGCTTGAGGGATTGGCCATATTTCATTTACTCCTTCAACGAAATTTCTTTTTTGGTAAATTAAATAACCATCTTCATCAACATCAAAGTCAGTGTAATTAGCAGGATCATTTGTTAATTTCATACCTGTAAATTGACGATTCAATTTTTCGGCAGCAACACCCCATCTCAAAATATCATAATAATGAAGTCCTTCAAAAGCAAACTCTACTTCACGCTCAATTCTAATTTTATTTCTTAATTCAACTGTATTAGTAGTTGTAATTGCTGGCATATTAACATCTGCTCTTGATCTTACTTTGTTGATTGTTTCATCTAACAATACTTGGTCTATAGCATCACCAGCCTCTAATTTTGATTCTAAATAACTTAATAGAACTTCGGCATAACGTATGATACTCCAGTTTCCTCCATAATTCATTAAATTACCACTAAATGTTGGGTCCATGAATTTATTAATGCAATAACCACTCCAGTTGTATCTAGTAATTCTGTCAGGAGAACTACTATCAGGCCTGCTTACAAATGTTGTTCCTTTGAAAACAGTTCTATCGGAAATCATGATTGTATAATCTAATCTAGGATCTCTATTATCATATGGATTTGAAGGGTCAAATAAAGGAGAATCTTCAATGCTTAAACCATCTGTACATTCAAATTGTTTAACTAATTCATTATAAGGAGAAAACTGATGCCAACCTCCATAAGTTTCAGGATAAAGATATTGAGTAAGTACATGTGAATAAACGTCTTCTTGATATTGAGATGTAAGAATAAATTCTGTATTAATCTCGTTTTGAACATTAAACATAGTTCTGAAATTCGGAACTATTGTATAAACTTGACTATCTATAATTTTTTTATAGGTAGCTGCTGCTGCTGCCCACTTTTTATTAGCCATTAGTACACGTCCTAAAATAGCTAAAGTTGCACCAGATGTTATACGGCCATCTTCACTTATTGGTCTGGTCAATGGTAAATCTAGATAACTTTCTTCTAATTCCGTTTCGACAAAATTCATGATATCAGCTTTAGGAGTACGCTCAATATTGTTAGCTTCATCAACAGTTAAAACATTTTTAAAAAGTGGTACGTCTGAAAAGAAAAAGGACAAATTAAAATATTGATAAGCTCTTATAGTTCTGACTTCAGCTATCATATTAGCCTTAATGGTAGCATCCATTTCAATATCATCTATATGAGATAAAAAATTATTACAAGTTACAATTTTTCTGTAGGTATTATCCCAATAACCTTCTACTGCCCAGTAAGATGGATCTAATGTTCCGTCAGTGAAACGATCAGGAATTAATTCTTTTTCAGACCCAAAACCTGCCATAAAATCAAGATAAATGATACCTCTTGGAGTCCAAAAATCTTCTCCGCTCCATGCACCTCCATTATTGTAGCAACCTACCAAAGCTAGTTTTGCATCTGATTCTGACTTCCAAAAAGTAGCATCAGATACTGCATCAAGTGGGTTTTTGTCAAAAAAATCATCTGAACAAGCACTGTTAGAAATAACGAGCACTAGAACGAAGAACCTTAGAGCGAAGCTTCTAAAGCTTCTATATAGTTTATTATTAGTAGTCATATTTGTATTTTTTAACGAATTAGTGTTTCTAAAAGTTTAAGTTTAGTCCTAAAGTATATACACTGGTAATAGGATAAAAAGGACTGTTGTCGCCTGTTGATTGACTCATTTCAGGATCCCATCCTTTATAGAAACTATTAAATGTATGTAGGTTTTGCCCCATTACATATATTCTTAGTTTTTGAATTTTTAATGCATCTAAAAGAGTTCTAGGAAAATTATATCCTATCTGTACATTTTTAATTCTTAAAAAACCAGCATTTCTATCCCAAAATGTAGAAGGCATAATGGTACCACTTCCTTGATTAAGGCTTGTAAGCTTTATGTATTTAGCATTAGGATCTGGATTCTCTTCTGTCCATCTATTATCTGCTTGCCATTTTTGTATTTGTCCACCATTATAAAACGCATAAGCTTGATAAGAACCAATTTGTCTCTTAAATCCTGCTAAACCTTGTAAAAGAACAGATACATCAAAACCTTGATAATCTACTTGTAAGTTAGTTCCGAAAGCATATTTTGGAAAATAACTACCTATAACTTTACGATCGTAAGTTGCATCTACCACACCATCTGGAACACCATTTGGGCCACTTATATCTTTGTATTTTACAAATCCTGGTTCTGCAGAATAAGGCTGAGTTGGATAATTATCTATATCGTTTTGATCTATAAATAATCCATCGGCTACATATCCATAAGTTGAATTCACAGAATGCCCAACAAATAAGCCTCTATTTATATCTTTATCTAATCCTGTAGATAATTTAGTAATTCTGTTTTTTGTATACGAAAAATTAGGCGATATGTTAAAATTAACATTTCCAATTTTATCTTGATAATTTAGAAAAAGTTCAAAACCAGAATTTCTAACTTCCCCTGCATTTACAGTTGAAGGATTCAGTCCCAATACACCAGAAACCGTTGTTTGATACAAAATATCTGAAGTGGTTTTGTCAAAATAGTCAAAAACCATATTTAATTTTCCATTAAATAAATTGACATCCAATCCAAGATCTGTAACTGTTGTAGTCTCCCAACTAATATTGGCATTAGATAGTGTTGTTAATCTGGCTCCAGCAATAAGGCTTCCTCCAAAAGTATAATTCTGACCTAAACTAAGAACATTTTGATACGGATAATTTCCTATGTTTTGATTTCCAAGTTGTCCCCAAGATGCTCTAACTTTTAAGTTTTGTACCCATTGAACATCTTTTAAGAAATTTTCTTCTGATACTTTCCAACCTGCAGAAACCGAAGGGAAAAAGCCCCATCTGCCATCAGTAGGAAATCTTGATGTGCCATCGTATCTGCCATTCACTTCAAACAAATAACGATCATTAAATGAATAGTTAATTCTACCAAAATAAGATCTTAATCCCCATTCTCCCGCAGATCCTGAAGATTGCATATTATTTGATGATCCTGCATTAAGTTCATACAAAAGGTTATTGGGGAAATTATCACGAAAACCCGAAACGTACTCAGAGTGAAACTCTTCTTGAGAGAAACCTGCTAATACATCTATACTATGTTTATTGATATTTACATTGTATTTTAAAAGCGATTGTAATGTGATTAAATTATCAAAACCAGAACTTGCTCTAAGACTATTAGGCCCTAAATATTTATTGGAATCAAATGTAAAATCTGAAACAAACTCTTTGTCACGGTAATTTGTGAAACGATAACCCACCTTGCCACTTAAGGTGAAATTCTTCATGAAATCCCAAACTAACTCAGTTCCTCCTAAAAACAATTTATTTTTTCTATTAGTAAAAGATTCACTGTCTAACCATGCTTGAGGGCTAAAATTATCCTGATATCCATAAGTTCCATCGGTTTTTTTTCCTGCAAAAATAGGCCCTTGTCTTACCGCAAAATTAATCATGTTTGTCAAATCACCATTATAATGGCGAGGTTCATCGGTATTTGCTGAATAACCACTTAAATTAGTTTTAAGCTTCAAATTCTTTTTTACTTGACTATCAAAATTCAACTGAAAATTATATCTTTTATAGCTGTTTTCAGCAACTATACCATCTTGATCAAGATAGCCTAAAGAAAAAAGGTATGAGTTCTTTTCGTTTCCTCCAGTAAAACTAAAATTATGGCTTGTTTGCAAACCAGATCCAGAATTCAAAAGATTTTTTAAATGCGGAACATTTGGATAATTATCTGGATCGGATTGGTTTTTAAATAATTCTATTTCAGCACTTGTATAAGCAGGACTAATATTCATGTTTGAATTTGCTTCATTACGCAATGTTGCATAGGTTGCGGAATCTACAAAATCCGGAAGTGAAGTTACGTTTTGAAATCCAACATAGCCGCTATAACCGACTGTTAACTCTCCTTTTTTTCCTTGTTTAGTTTCAATAAGTATTACCCCATTTGCAGCACGGGTACCATAGATTGATGCAGATGCCGCATCTTTTAATATTGAAATACTTTTAATGTTATTTGGATCGACATCGTTTAATGAACTAGCAAGTCCATCAATTAAAACCAAAGGATCATTTCCCGCTCCCGAAAAAGTACCTATCCCACGTAATCGAATTGTTGCACCATCATTTCCAGGACGCCCTGAACCTTGCTGTACCGTTACGCCGCTTGCTAACCCCGATAATGCCTGCGATGCTTGAGTAATTGGACGATTTTCTATTTCCTTTGTAGAAATTGAACTAACGGATCCTGTTAAATTCACTCTCTTTTGACTACCGTAACCTACAACTATGACTTCATCAAGCTTAGCAGTATCTTCTTGTAATACTACAGGAATTTTTGTTTGCTCTCCAATAATTATTTCTTTTGTTAGAAAACCTAGATAAGAAATTACTAAAACAGAATTTTGATTAGTTACTTCTATTGAGAAATCACCATCAAAATCAGATTGCACTCCATTTGTTGTCCCTTTTTCCAAGATGTTTGCCCCTGGCATAGGCTGTCCATTACCATCAGTTATTGTTCCTGAAACTTGAATACCTTGTTGTTTAGCATGACTTAATAGTGTAGGCTTTTCTTTAATAAGAATGGCTTTACCTTCTGTTACTGTTACAACAAGATCTCCTTGAAACAAACTTTGCTCTAGTAACTTATTTGTTCTAATGACTCCCTTTTTAATATGTACTTTTGGAAACGTTTTAAAGATACCTTCTTCGTAAAAGAATTTATAGTCGGTCTGCTCCATGATAAGATCAAAAACTTCATCTACGGTTAATGTTTTATCTTTTTCTACTCTAATTTTGGAGTTTTGGGACACAACATTGCTAGGTGTTAAAGCAAAAATAGTTGCGCAAAAAAAGAAAATGAATGTCTTCATAATGATCATTAATAATTGTTTTCTGAACAGAAAACAAACTTTAGTTGGTTTAATTTTCATAAATTTGTGTATTATTTAATTAGTTGAATTTTAATTAATTGATAATAAAATTAATAGGAGGTATAGAGCTTTAAACTTTAGACGGTGATGCTTTATCCTCCTTTTTTTGTTTTTTATTTTACCATAGGCGTATAAATTTTTAGGTGTTATTAATTTGGTTTGAAATTTGTAATAAAATTTCCATAATATGAAGTTCGTATTATTAAGAGCCCTTATTATTTATTTTAGTATTATTGTTTTATCTATTATTTCGTAATTATTAATTGTATTAGACTTCATAATTGATAAAATTTCTTCAATGTTTTGATTTTTAGATAAAATTCCTTTGAATTTTATTGATTCTAAATCTTTATTTACAAAGATTACATCAACATCATACCATCTAGATATTACATTCATGATATCTTTTAACGATTTTCCTTTAAAACTGAAAATCCCGTTTTTCCAAGAAATTTCAGAATATACATCTACAACTGCTACTGACATATTGTTATTTACAACATCAACATTTGATTGTTGGTTGGGTGTCAATATTTTTTTTTCTACCGAAGTATTAATTTCTACTAGACCTTCTACTAAAGTGGTGTAAATATTTGATTCATCTTTATAAGCCTTTATATTAAACTCTGTTCCTAAAACTTCCAGTTCTTGAGTATTGGTAATTACCTTGAATTTGGCGCCTTTATGATCTATACTAGGGGATACATCAAAATAGGCTTCACCATAAACAAGTTCTACTTGACGCATTTCCCCTTCCTTAAAGCTTATTGGGTATTTTAATTTAGATTCAGAATTTAACCATACTTGAGTTCCATCTGATAATTTTAAAAAGAATTGTCCCCCTCTCTCAATGGTTAAGTAATTGTATTCTGTTTTTGCTGAATTTTGTTCTAATGGTTGATATATAATTTGTTCTCCATTACTATTTAGGTTTTGTGTTTTGTAAGTATTTCCTTTTTTTAAGGCTACCACTGAACCATCTTCCAAACTTAATATTGCTTTGCTTGTCCCTGGTCCTATACTATTATTATTCGCAATTATAGGTGTAGTTTCTAAAGGAGTATTAGAGTTGAATAAATTATTTCTAAAAATGTAGGTTGTGATAAATATGCCAACAAAAACAGCGGCTACAGCATATTTAATGATATTATATTTATCATAAAAAATACTTTTTTCTTTTTTTATGCGATATAATATGGTTTCTTGAGCATCATTTTCGTTATATTCACTCATAACCATATTAACCAAAGCATTGGCTTTAATATATTCAAAAAATAATATTTCGTTTTTTGGATTATTAATCCAGACTTCCAATTTTCGAAGCTCATCAAGGTTCGCTTCTTTTGTTAGAAACTTTATTATCAAATTTTCTATTTCTTTTTCCATTTTAACAAAAATATATACACCTATAACGAAACAAAAGCCATAGACCCCCATCTTCTTTAAAAATAGTTTAACTTTGTTTTAAATGAAATCTATTTAACTTTCTGAAAAAAGTGTTTTCAAGTCAAGAAAAATTTATAGCACACCTTAAAAAAGGTGACTCAACTGCATATAGTTATTTAGTAGAGCTTTATTATAAAAAACTATGTGATTATGCTAGCAACCTTGCTAGGGACAATTTTAAATCGGAAGACATTGTACAAAATGTTATTGTTAGAATGTGGCAAAATAGAAAAAATTTAAATCACAATGTTTCCATTAAAAATTATTTATATAAATCTGTTTATAATGAATTTGTAGATCAATATCGTAAGGATATTGCGGTTACCACATTAGAAAAAAAGTATGTTCAAGGCTTGGATTTTGTTTTTGAGGCACAAGATGAAGAAGAAACGAAACGATTAATAACTTTAATTGAAAGAGAAATAGAACAACTCCCCCAAAAATGTAAAGAAACATTTTTATTAAATAAAAAGGAAGGGCTTACATATATTGAAATTGCAGAATTTAATAAGGTTTCTGTAAACACGGTAGAAAAACAAATGGGTAAAGCTCTTTTTATTCTTCGTAAAAAAATGAAAGAAAAAGCGTATTATTTTTTCTTTATGTTGTTTGGATTGAATAAATTAAAAATTCTGGACTTGCAAAAAAAATAGGATATTTTTGATTTCTTTTTCAATGATATTGTTGTTGTTTATTTTAGTTCTTCTATTATTTTTTTGTTTGAAGAATACTCATTTTATCCACTGCTAGTGGCTCACTTTGACTATTTTTTTTAAAATTATTAAAAGAATCAGAATATTTTAAAAATAATTATTTTGATTTTAATGGAAGATAAAAGTAAAGTTTTTTAACCTATGGTTTCTTGTTTTACTAACAAATTTGAAAAATTACTGTATATTTATAGACCAAAAACAAACAAATTTTGTTTTTAAATAGTTCTTTTTGACTTTAGTGTGCAATTCGGTGAACCATACTAAATTAAAAGTGTTTAAAGTACTGATAATAAACGGGTTGTGTATTTGTTAAAAATCCTGCCACCCCGACACAATAGAATATCAATCAACAACAAAAACCTGTTAATCACATGATTTACAGGTTTTTTTATTTTTAATGAAATCAAAAAGAAGTAAACAATGCAATCAGAAAAGGCAACAAATCGGATAACAAAATAATTTTTTAAAGTTTGTTGGTCTAATTGTTAAAATGCACCGATTGGTTGGACAAATGAATGTATCTTAAAAGTGATTTGGCTTTCGTCTTGTAATAAATAATTATTAAAAAAAAGACGTAAACATGAAAACAACAGCAACTTTCAGCATTCTATTCTGGGCAGATTTTTTCCGAACAAAAGATAACTGATCATATTAATGGTCAATTATTTTAAAAGAAAGCTCTATGTAAATGATATTGTAAAACTAAGGGGAAGGGCTTGTTTTATTGCTGTGGTCAGTTAAGTATAGTTTCATAATCTATGTTAGCCTTTATATTTTTGATTTTTATCTAAATACGGTTGAAATAAAGGATGTTAATATAGGAAAATTTTAATTTATTGAGTTAGCCGTGTCTTAAAATGAGTAAGGCTTCAAGATGGGAAATGTTACAATTAATTTTGATGAAAATCAAAAATATAAATAGGCAGAGGCGTTATGGATATCAAGGTTTTCGATGATTTTGTGATACTTTTTATCTCCTAGTATTTTTTAGAGAAGTTATACCATTTAATCTTTGAAATTACTGTAAATTACTGTAGAATAAAGGGAATGTTTTATCGCAGTCTTTTTAAAGCTTAAGTGGTATTGGAAGCGGTTATTGTAGTTATAATAAATAAAGAGGCAGTAGCAGTGTTTTCAGAAGTAATAAAGGGTTAAAGCAACAATAAATTAAGAAGTTTATGCTAATATTTATATTCAAGACTAATTTTTAATAGCTTAGCCCAAACTAAAAACACTAGGAATTAAAAATAATTAGAAGGCTAGTTTAGCTGTATAAAGAAACTGTTTAAAATTTAGTCGTATTGATGAAACATGTTTACTAAAAGTGATTTACATAAGATATTCAACAAATATTACAGCACCTTGGTTTTGTATGCAAATCGCTTTTTGCCTTTAAGAGATGAGTGCGAAGATTTTGTGCAGGATATTTTTGTTAATCTTTTAGAAAAAGAACTCAATTTCCCTGACGAGATTTCATTAAGAGTTTATTTGTATAAATCTACACGAAACAAATGCTATGACCATTTAAAACATCTTAAAGTAAGGGAAAAGCACACTTCAAGTTTCATAAGGCCACTAGAGGATGAAAATTTGTTTTTACAAGAAGTTCTTGAAGAAGAAATTACCAGACAATTGTATCAAGCTGTAGGGACCCTATCCGGTAGAAAAAAAGAAATTATAGAGCTAAGTCTTAAAGGGTTAAAAAATGACGAGATCGCCCAGACTCTTGGAATACGGACGCAGACCGTAAAAACGATAAAATCGTCAGCTTATAAAGAATTGAGGGAACGGTTCAAGAATATAAGTTCTATTATCTGTTTTCTTTTGGCATAAAGAATTGCACCTATAATTTTCACATTCCTAAATTTACGGAAAGGCTTAGCGGTCGGCCACTCGTCTATTTCTGTCAACGTCATTAACAAATCCCAAATTAGGCTGTTTTTATACATATTTGCAAAATATTCATATTAATTTTAAAATAAATATAAAATTCAATAGTACCTTTTTTAATGTTGGTCGTTCTGTATATAAATATACCCTAGAAATGAATGACGTGTTTCACATAGCGATACTTGTAATAAAAAAGAAATTTAAGATTCTTACGAAGGTAGAAGAATTGCAGCTGGAGCAGTTTAAGGATAAATATCTATTTATAAAAAACATCCGTTTTGACTCCCTAAAACAAAAAGTTTCCGAGCATGCTACCATTGATAAGGAAAAAGCATGGAACATTATAGTGGACAAATTGGAAAATCGGTCAAAAAAATCCCAGATTTTGTTGTTTCGTAGGACTTGGTTTAAATATGCTGCGGCAGCGTCTATAGTTGTGTTGCTTTCGCTTTCTTATTTGGCAATCAATAATATAAAACAGGCAAATACACATCCTCCTGTTATAGTAAATACAACCATAAAAGCTGGTACAGATAAGGCTATCTTAACTCTGGGAGATGGTTCGGAGGTCAATTTGGACACAGAAACTCCTTATCAGTCAAAAAATATACATAGTAACGGAAAGCAAATCACTTATAAACCGAAAACGGATTCGGGCACTGCGGAAATAACCTATAATTATCTTACAATCCCCAGGGGAGGGCAGTTTTTTGTACAACTGTCCGATGGTACCAAGGTCTGGTTGAATTCCGAATCCCGATTAAAATATCCTGTAACGTTTACGGATGGGGAAAATCGTTTGGTGGAACTGCTTTACGGCGAGGCTTATTTTGAAGTCTCCCCAAGCACAGAACATAAAGGATCCCATTTTAAAGTACTAACGCAAGGACAGGAAATTGAAGTGCTTGGCACGGAATTCAACCTCAAAGCGTACCGGGACGAACCCAATATTTATACCACCTTAGTAGAAGGTAAAGTTACTGTAAGTACTACAAATATAAAAAAGACACTAACCCCCAACCAACAATTGGATTTCGATCCGGTAAATCAGCGTACAACCATTTCCCGTGTAAATGTCTACAACGTTATTTCATGGAAAAAAGGCATCTTTAGTTTTAAAAGCATGACTTTAAAGGAAATAGCAAAGGTACTGTCCAGATGGTATGATGTAGAAGTGAAGTTTGATAATCCTGCCCTTAAAGAAGTACGGTTCAACGGAGTATTGGGCAAGGATCAGGATTTGGAAGGGATTTTAAAGAACATTCAGAAAACAAATTTTATTAATGCCTATGAAATTAAAAACAGAAAAATAACCATTAAATAAAAAAGAAAAGGAATAAAGTTACAACCTCTCACAGTAGCGCTTTATTCCCTTTTCGAATATTGATCAAATTAAATTAACCAATTAAACCAACAAATTTATGAAAATTAAACTAATTAAAGGGTTTTTCCGCTGCGGAAAAACACTCCTGAAGTATGTCATGAAAACATTCATATTCTTATGCTTTACTACGATGTTCGCTTTTTCACCGGGAGTTATACTCTCCCAAAATGCCGAAATTGTTATCGATGAAGATAAAACAGTGACGGTCGATGAAGTGTTCGACCTTATCAGGCAACAGACAGAATATAAATTTATTTATCAAGAGGATCTGTTTAAGAACAGTCCTAAAGTATTTCTTAAAAAAGGAACGATTAAAGCAAATGACCTTCTAAAACAAAGCTTATCAGTTCCCGATTTTGATTTTACGTTTTCAGAAAATACTGTTGTAGTTGCCAAGAAAAGGACAAGTGTCACTTTTTCTTCACAGTTTATGGTAAGGGGAACAATAACAGACGAAAAGGGATCTCCCTTACCTGGGGTAACCGTTTTGCTTAAAGGTACCAAAGTAGGGACAACAACGGATTTTGACGGCAATTATGAAATTTCCGTTTCAACAGACGGCGGTATTCTGGTCTTTAGCTATGTGGGTTTTGCCACTAGGGAAATAGAAGTTAACGGGCAGGCACAATTAAATATTACACTCAAGGAAAGTGCGGCCGAATTGGATGAAGTGGTTATCATAGGTTATGGTACTCAGAAGCGTTCCGATCTTACGGGGTCTGTAACGACACTTTCAAGTGAATCCTATGAAGACCAACCGATTGTTTCTGCCTCTGATGCACTTCAGGGAAGGGTCGCCGGTGTTTCGGTACAAAACAATTCCGGGGCTCCGGGAGGGGCGGTAAAAATCCGTATCCGGGGGGCAAATTCCGTAAACGCAAATAACGATCCCCTGTATGTAGTGGATGGAGTAGCCCTCGCAAGTATAGGTCTTCAAGATATCAATATAAATGATATAGCATCCATGGAGGTTTTAAAGGACGCTTCGGCAACAGCTATTTATGGTTCCAGAGGGGCCAATGGTGTTGTTTTGATTACCACAAAACAAGGTAAAATAGGCAAGGCCAAAATTGAATACAATACATTTTTGAGCATGAACAGCCCCATGTATACCTATGATTTGATGGATGCTCCAACGTATGCTCAAATAGCCAATGTTACCGATGGTACCGATACCTTTGAGAATCCTGATGCACTGGAAACGACCGATTGGCAAAAGTTGATCTTTCAAAACTCGGTTACACAAAGCCACCAGTTGTCTTTCTCCGGTGGCGGGGACCATACCAAGTACTTTGTTTCTGGGTTTTATGTAGACCAAGAAGGGTTGCTTGTAAATACAGGGCAAAAGAAATATGGTTTAAGGACCAATTTTAATTTTAAATTGAGCGATAGGTTGGATGTGGGGCTTAATCTTTATTTGAGTAGACTTAATTCCTTTAACAACGAAGATATTGGAGGAAAAGGAAATCCGGTAATGTCTGCAGTTACTTTTGATCCTACTACCTCTGTATATGATGAAAACGGCAATTATAACCGTGGGGGCAAGTCCCCTATATGGCTCAATCCATATATGATGTTAAAGGAGCGCACGAATAATCGTTTTTCCAATGTGGGCATTTTTAACGGCTCCCTCAAATACAAAATAACAGATTGGTTGACACTAAGGTCAAGTGCTGGGTTAAATGCAAACATAGAAAAATTGGCAAGCCTTAACAACGAATGGTTAAGCCCAGGAAATCCCGGATCGGGACAGGCTTCGGAAGAAAACTATACCATCCAGACAAATAATGTGCTTACATTTCACAGAATATATGATAAGCATGATGTTACCGTTACTGGGGGGCTAGAGACCACATCAAATCGAGTACAGCAATTTAATGCATCGGGTACAGGATTGACCTCGTTATCCAATGGGTATTATAATCTAGGACTCAACACCTCCCAATCTATAAGTTCAACCTATAGTAACTGGGCATTGTTTTCCTATTTCGGACGAGCAGCCTATGGCCTTAACGATAAATACCTTTTCACCGCTACGGTGAGAAGGGACGGTTCTTCTAAATTTCAAGGCAGCAACAAGTGGAGTACATTTCCTTCTTTTGGGATAGGTTGGAAACTTTCCAACGAAGAGTTTATCAAAAATCTGGATGTTTTTTCAAACCTTAAGTTAAGGGCTGGCTGGGGTATTACCGGAAACCAAGGGGTAGCTCCTTATGGCACCTTGGGGTTATTGACTGCTACCACTTACTCATATGGTACTTCTACTTTATATCCTGCTTATACAGCAGGCAACCCCTCTAATCCCGATCTTCAATGGGAAACAACCGCACAGACCAATATAGGATTGGATATAAGCTTGCTTAACGACCGCTTGAAAATTACGGCCGATTACTATAATAAGGATACCCGCGACCTCTTGCTCAGCACCAGAATACCAAATTATGATGGAGGAGGAACGTTGCTCAAAAATGTGGGAGAGGTCAATAATAAAGGATTTGAATTTATGGTTGAAGGAACCATCATAGATGGTGATAATTTTTCATGGTCTTCGTCAATAAACTATTTTACAAATCGCAACGAGGTAGTAAACTTGGGTGAAGAAACCAGACTGGAGATACCATTGAACAATGGGTTAATAACCAACGCTGTCCAAGTCGTGGAAGTGGGGAGACCATTGTCATCTTTTTATCTGATTCCATGGGAAGGAGTTCATCAAACTGCGACGGGGATTTACCAAGCAGGGGATGCCAAGTACACCGATGTAGATGGAAATGGTTCTATAGGCTTTGAGGACAGGGTGGTTTCCGGATCGGCGCTTCCAAAATACCAGTTAGGTTTCAATAACAACTTTAATTATAAGAATTTTAGTTTGAATTTGTTTTTACAGGGATCCTATGGCAACAAAATATTTAACGCCACCTATGCCGCTACGGCAGTGCCTACTAGTGATGTAAAGTATATGACACTTAATGATGCCGCAAATTATTGGTCGCCTGACAATACCTCTTCAACATGGAGGAATCCGGGAAGTGCAAATAAAGGTTGGGTGGAGTCTACACAGTTTTTGCAGGACGGAAGTTATATAAGATTAAAAAACATAAGCTTGTCATACCAGATAGACAAAAGTGTGTTAAAGTATTTGTCAGCAAAGGTATATGCCAGTGCACAGAATATTTTAACCTTTACCAAGTACAAAGGGTTTGATCCTGAGGCTACGTCCACTCCTTCAGACAGTGATACATCCGGAGGTATAGATCTTGGGGCGTATCCTTCCCCGAGAACAATTACAATAGGAGCTCAGTTTACCTTTTAACAAAATTTGGTCAAAAATTTAAATTATACAGATATGAAAATCTTTAAGAAATATTATAGAATAATGATGGTGTTGCCAATATTTTTGGTAACGGCGTGTGCTGGTGATTTTTTGGAAGAAACTCCAAAAGCAAGTCTTACTCCCGAAAACTTTTATCAATCAGCCAATGATCTTGAGTTGGCTCAGGCGGCTTTGTCATGGAAATTGAACGGTGCTTTTAATACCGTGTCAGGCCTGTATTATGGAGCCGATGATCTAACATCAAAGAGATTGGGTAATAAAATAGAATTTTCAGATTTTGATGTTTTTAATGCTAATTCGTCCAATGGGAGAATGACCGCATGGTGGAATTCTTTCTATGGAGCTATAAAAGCAGCCAATACCCTGATAGCGAATTATGAAAATGCCACTGAAGCATCTGAAGAGCAAAGGAACAATGCAGCAGGGCATGCCTATTTTATTAGGGCTATTTCTTATTTCTATCTCACAAGAACCTGGGGAGAGGTACCTATGCCCATCGAAGCTATTGTTGATCTTGAACGTCCCAATGCCAAAGTTGAGGATATCTATGCACTAATAGTTGATGATCTTAAAAAGTCAGAAGCCATGTTACCTGATCATTGGTCTGGAAAAGCCCATCAGAACGGAGTAGATATTTTTCCTACTAATGGCTCTGCTAAAGCTTTGTTGGCAAATGTTTATCTAACAATGGCTGGATGGCCGCTCAATCAAGTCGATAAATATGCGTTAGCAGCCCAAAAAGCTAAGGAGGTCATTGATAACAAAGACACATGGGGCTATAAACTGCAAGCTAATTTTGAAGATATTTGGATGATTGATAATAAAGAAAATAGCGAAGCGGTGTTTGCCTGCTACTATAATAATACGGTTTCAGAATGGAACTGGGAAAATGGTACTATGATGGGACCCAATCCATTTGCCCCAAGCGAAGAAGGCGGTTGGGAAGATGGCTATGGGGAGATCACTTTCTATAATAATTTCCCTGACGGCCCCAGAAAGGAAGCTACTTATCAGGAAGCCTATTACAAGGGTAATGATCCCGACGATGTGATTTCATGGCAAGAAACAGCAGCATCCCATCCTTTTTTCTTAAAATACCGTGATGATTATAGCTATGATTGGTCAACCCATACACCTAATAACTGGTGGGGCAGTATGACTACATTTATTATCCGATACCCCGAAGTTCTGCTTACCTATGCAGAAGCTCAGGCTATGGCTTCTGGTCCCGATGCAACGACCTATGATGCCATTAATCAGGTAAGGCAAAGGGCTGGGCTAGCAGATTTGGAGCAGGGCCTGTCACAAACCGATTTTGTAGATGCCGTGATAATGGAAAGAGGTTGGGAATTTGCAGCAGAAGTAGGTATTAGATGGTTTGATCTTATAAGGACGGAAACCGTAGCTAAAGCGAATTCACAGAGAGCTATTTCGGAAGTCTCATTATTAGGTGAACCATCGGATGTGAATCACACTTACTATTGGGCTCCGTTGCCAGAAATTAAATAAATAGTGTTCCAAAAACCATTAATCATAGAATTGTTTTAGGATATTAGGTATTAAGGATCAGGTAATTTGGTATTTTGTAGGGTATCTTATCAGTAAAGATAGCAAAGCAATTATTAAACCCTGATCCTACCTTCATTAATGTTTTTATTCACAAAATTTAATAATATAACTTTAAAAATTATGATAAATACACTGCGTTTTTTCTTGTTCATTTTTGTAATCCATTTAACCTCCATGGGACATTCACAGACCATGTATGAACCCTCACCCGAAAATCTAAAAAACAGGGAATGGTTTCAGGACGCTCGGTTCGGACTGTTCATACATTGGGGCGTCTACAGTATCCTTGGCGATGGTGAATGGGTTATGAACCAACAAAAAATTCCAGTAAAAACCTATGAAAAACTGCCATCCTTTTTTAATCCCACGGGCTATGAGCCTAAGGCTTGGGTACAAATGGCAAAAGATGCAGGCATGAAATACATCGTCATCACCAGTAAGCACCACGATGGTTTTGCCATGTGGGACAGTAAGGTTTCGGACTACAATATCGTAAAACAAACACCTTACGGAAAGGACGTGTTAAAGATGCTGGCTGAGGAATGCCGTAAGGAAGGCATGAAACTTTTCTTCTACCATTCACAGCTGGATTGGCACCATCCCGATTATTTTCCGCAAGGAAAAACAGGTGGCGATTGGTCTGGAAGACCCGAGCAAGGTGATTTTAACAAATATCTGGACTATATGGATGCCCAACTGACTGAACTGCTCACCAATTATGGGGACGTTGCCGGTATTTGGTTCGATGGTATGTGGGATAAGAAAGATGCCGACTGGCGTTTGGAAAAGACCTATTCCTTGATCCATAGCCTTCAACCGGGCACAATGGTTGGTAGTAACCATCATCAGGCTCCGATTTCTGGTGAAGATTTCCAAATGTTCGAGAAGGATCTTCCCGGTCACAATACCGCAGGTTTTTCGGCCGGTTCCAAAGTCGGTGAACTACCGATTGAGACCTGCGAGACCATTAACCACTCTTGGGGGTTCAATTTAAAGGATGATAAAAACAAGACTCCAAAACAATTGATACAGTATCTTGTGAAAGCGGCTGGATACAATGCTAATTTCCTCCTTAACGTAGGACCCATGCCCAACGGTAAGATTCAACCAGATCACGTAACATTGTTAAAACAAGTAGGTGATTGGCTTAAGGCAAATGGGGAAACCATTTATGAAACTCAAGGAGGTCCCATAACGGCTCACGAATGGGGTGTCACGACCCAGAAAGGGAACAAGGTGTACGTTCACATTCTAAACTGGTCAGAAGAATCGTTGGAGCTTCCTGCATTGAAAAAGAAAATCAAATCTGCGAAATTTTTTGCAGACAAATCTCCCGTTAAATTTCTGAAAAATAAAGACGGTGTTACCATCAGAATTCCAAAAGACAAATTAGACGACATTGATACCATAGTTGAACTGGAGTTAAAATAGATACCTTCAAAAGTAAGGCTCATTCCAAGAATAAAACAGCTGAAGAGAATATTGAGAACGAAACTAGTGATCTTGTTGTTAAAAAGTAGTTTAATGTAGGCTTTTATTTCAATAATTGATTAAGAGAAAGTAGAGTGGGTGATAGTTACATTATTAACTATCGTTACTTTCCTCTTATAAAATGGTCTCTATTTTTCAGATATAATTTACTTTTACTTAAGAGTGTAAAAAAAAAATCAATTCATCAAATCGAGACATGAGATTATATAAAATTTACAAATTGACTAGTAGCAGTAAATGGTTTAGCCGATTGTTTCTTGGAAGTTGTATCTTCTTGACAGTTCTGCTTGGTAAAGCCCAAGAACGGAACGATGAAAAATTTATCGTATTAAAGAATGGTGTTGATTTTCAAACGGTGCAAGGTAAGCTGCGTATAGAATTTATTACATCAGATATTGTACGCGTACAATACACGAAGGATGATGATTTTCAGGGAAACGGGACTATTGTCCGAGTTGAGGAGCTGGAAAAGAAAATACGGTTCAAAACGAGGCAAAAAGGAGACAAATTGTCGTTAATATCAGATAGCCTCACCGTTCAGGTTGATTTGAATACCTATTCTATTGAATATCGAAATGCAGGAAACAATGAGTTGTTATTAAGTGAAAGAAGCATCAATCCACGTGAAGGAGAGCGGGTCTATACTGAAAAGGTCACTTATGATGAAAGTACTAAACGTATGGTAAAGACGGCAGATGGAGAGAAAGAAGTGATGGATGTGTTGCGCAGGGATACCATTGGTCATAGTTGGAAGTACCGTAACCATTTTCAGTGGTCTGATGATGAAGCTATTTATGGATTAGGCTCGCACATGGAAGATTACATGAATTTAAGGGGAAAAGAGCTTTATTTAATCCAACATAATTTAAAAGTTGTCATTCCTGTTTTAAATTCCACCGCAGGTTACGGTCTGTTGTTTGATGCAGGATGCGGTATGCAATACAGAGATAAAGAGGAAAACAGTTTTATAGAATTAGAGGCGGCAAATCAGATCGATTATTATTTTATGAAGGGGCATACTATGGATGAAGTGATAGGGCAATATCGCTTCCTAACAGGGCAAAGTCCTATGATGCCACGATATATATTTGGTTATATCCAATCCAAAGAACGGTATAAAAGTTCCGAAGAGCTTATTAATGTAGTGTCCGAATACCGCAAACGCCAAGTACCTTTAGATGTGATTGTACAGGATTGGAATTATTGGCCCCAAGGATGGGGGTATATGAAAATGGATCCTAAATATTACCCTGACCCAGCAAAACTGGCAGATTCTATCCATGCCATGAATGCAAAGTTAATGATTTCCATTTGGCCTATCCTGAGCAACAACCCACAGGCCGACGAACTTGAAAAAAAGGGATTTATGCGGAAATTTTCTATTTATGATGCTTTTAATCCTTCAGCGAGACAATGTTATTGGGAATATGCCAATAATGAATTTTTTAAGAATGGTTTTGATGCTTGGTGGTGTGATTGTACAGAGCCCCGCGATGCTGACTGGAAAAAAATGAGAGAAGGCTACGGATGGGACAACCACCGTGAACGATGGGAAAGCAACTTGGCAGGCCTTAACGAAGTTTTGGGGGCAGAACGCAGCAACCTTTACTCGCTTTACCATTCCAAAGGGCTCTATGAAAACCAGCGAGCAACCACCGACCAAAAGCGGGTAGTCAACCTAACCCGTTCGGGTTATGCGGGACAGCAACGCTATTCTACCATTGTTTGGAATGGGGACACTCATGCTTCATGGAAATCTTTTGCACAACAGATCCCTTCAGGGTTGAATTTAATGGCGGCAGGCTTTCCGTATTGGACGGTAGATATAGGTGCTTTTTTTGTTAAAAAGGGCTCCCAATGGTTCTGGAATGGGGATTTTAACGAAGGCGTGGACGATTTAGGTTACCGTGAGTTCTATACAAGAATGTTCCAGTACGCCGTTTTCCTGCCGATTTTCCGTAGTCACGGTACAGATACCCCACGAGAGATATGGAATTTTGGGAAACCTGGCGAACCGTTTTATGAGAGTTTATTAAAGATGATTAAGTTAAGGTATCAATTATTACCTTACACCTATTCCCTTGCGGGTAAGGTAACCCGGGAACATTATACGATGACCCGTTTGCTTGCGTTTGATTTTCCAGACGATCCCCTTATACTGGATATTAAGGACGAGTTCATGTTTGGCCCGGCCTTTTTGGTTTGTCCCGTTACTGTTCCTATGTATTATGATAAGGGATCTGTTGCCCTTAACGGGATAGAAAAGCAACGGGAGGTTTACCTGCCGAAAGGGACTAACTGGGTTGATTTCTGGACAGGCACGATTTACAAAGGCGGACAGACTATAAAAGCGAATGCCCCTATAGATAAAATACCCCTGTTTGTACGCCAAGGCTCTATTGTGCCTATGGGACCAGAAATACAACACACAGGTGAATTAGCTGGAAAAGTACTGGAGATAGCTGTTTACCCAGGAAAAAACACAAGTTTTACCTTATATGAAGATGAAGGCAATAATTATAATTACGAGAAAGGTGCTTTTTCTACTATAGAACTAGTTTGGGATAATGAGAAAAGAGCTTTTATCATTGGGAAAAGAAAAGGAAAGTTCTCTGGCATGGGAAAAGAGCGTTCATTTCGAGTTGTTTTGCACAACGGATCAAAACAATTAGAAAAGGTTTTTAGCTATTCTGGAAAGGAGATTTATTACGAATTCTAAAATTAATCACTATTCAGGAAGAACACCAGTGTTAGCCCTATTGATCAATGTTGGAATGTTAAAAAGTGCAGTTCAACCAGTGATGGTACCAATCCATCAAAAAAAGAGATATGAAGCATCCATGATTGATTTTTAATCACACATGGAAATGATTATTTGGATGTTCAAAACTTGTCGAAGCATAACCATTGAAAAACAATAAATATAAACACATGAAATCGTTGCAAATAACAAGTTTATATAAGTAAACACCGATAAATAAAAGACGATATCATATATGACTATTAACAAATAAATTTTATAATATGAAATTCAAGTTAAATAATTTGAGCCATGGAACAGCCGTTATGTTGATTGTTATTGTTTGTTTTTGGTACCAATCCTTCTAGCCAAAATAAACTCAACAATTGATCTTGATCCTGAAGTGATGTGTTTTGAAGTGTTCAATTCGTTCGTTTACACTGCGATTCCCAAACGCATTTTAAAACAAGTTGTCCCTTATATGGGATTAAACGGAACTGAAACAGTTATAAAATTATAAAAATAGAGAATCTTTATAAAGTTGGAAATCAAAGAAAGAAACTCATGTGACTTTCCTTTTTTTTCTCTCATTAGTTCTGTGCTACCCCGACGAACCTAGAAATAGCACCTGTTAAAACACTGTTAATTGTATGATTATCAGTGTTTTTTTTTTTTTTTTTTTTTTAGCCATTTTGTTTGATATCAAATAAAAGCAATTGAAATCATATAAAAGGCGTGCAATTCGGTGTGCAGTGATTAAGTCTGAGACTAGGGCAAACCTTCACTAATGAATTTGGTTTAACAACTATATTTTATTTAAGTGAATTATAAAAAAACACTCCCAAAGTTAATTCAATACTACATGGTGAATATGAAGTCCGAAAACGTAGTAATAAACTGTCTATAAATGTTTTTAATCGGTTTTAACAAAATTTATATCGACTTTATGAATTATTATTCACTACATTTGTCACCCACCCACCCAACCACCTCCCTCAAGTTTATTTAACCTTTTATTAACAATTTAAATCATTTACCATGAAAAAAAACTTTACACTTACATTTTTAATTGTGGCCGCGCTAATCGGCTTTTCAATGAGCGCCAGTGCGCAGGCTACTGGTTCAGCAATTGCTACAGGTACAATCGTTACACCAATATCTATTGTAAAGGTTGACGACATGAACTTTGGAAATGTTGCTGTTTCAGCTGCTACAGCTGGTACTGTAGTAATGACACCAGAAGGAGGTACATCAACAACCGGAGGTGTGACCTTACCTGCCACAGCCGGTACAGTATCGGCAGCTTCTTTTACAGTATCGGGAGAAGGAACTTATACGTATGCTATCACTTTGCCTACTACTGATTACACCGTTACACACACTACTATTCCCGCTTCAACGATGGCAGTTAATGCTTTTACAAGCACTCCAACTGGAACAGGTGCGTTGACTGCAGGAAGCCAGACTTTGAACGTTGGTGCGACATTAAATGTTGATGCAGGGGAGACAGCTGGAACTTATACTAATGCAACTGGGTTTGATGTTACCGTAAATTATAACTAAACTTAAGTAACTTTACTAATCATGGGTGTCACAGGGAGTCCTGTGGCACCCATTTTTTATAATTAATAATCTTTATAATTCAATGTATTATTTCCCAGCCTTTTATTTATTTCCATTTTTATTAAGGTCAATAGCACTTCTTGTTTTTTTATTTGGATTTTCAAAGGACGTGGTTGCTCAGGGAGATCTCATGATTTTTCCAAAACGATTGGAATTTCAAAACACCAGGGATCGGGTAAAAATTCTTAATCTACATAATATCAGTAATGATACTGTGACCTACCGGATATCTTATATTAATTATTCAATGAAGGAAGACGGTAGTTTTGTAAAAGTGCAAGAACCAGGAGACAAACAGAGATTTGCCTCCCCTTTTTTAAGGTTCTATCCAAGTGTTATAACTCTTGCTCCGGAAGAATCTCAAGTACTGAAGGTACAATTGATTAAAACTTCCGATCTCCAGTATGGAGAATACCGCTCCCATCTCTATTTCAGGGGAGTACCGAAAATAGAGGAAGCCGAAAAAATTTTGGAACAAAAAACTGATGAATTCAAGGTAAATCTCGTGCCCGTATATGGAATTAGTATTGCAAATGTTATTAGTATTGGGGAATCGAATGTCGAGGTTTCCATTTCAAATTTATCTTTCGAAAAAATAAATGACTTACCTATTTTAAATCTTTCATTCTATCGGAATGGTGATTTCTCATGTTATGGAGATATTAAAGTAATGTATAAATCCCCTCAGGGGGTTGAAAAAATAGTAGGAGAAATTCAAGGATTTGCAGTCTATTCTCCGGGACATCTAAGAAAAGCAAAAATAGAACTCAATAATTCTGAAGATGTGGATTATAATAAGGGGGGAGAATTAATTGTACGGTATCTCTTCCAGGGAAGGCAAAAAAACTTGATTGCAGAAAAAGTTCTGAAATTATAAATTTTAAAAAAAAACCATGAAACCATTGAAAACTATTTTTCTTGGTTTACTTTTCTTAATTGCCGCAAATCTGTCGGCCCAGAATTTTTATATCTATCCAGAGCAAGCCCTGGAATTTGGGGATTTTATTGTGGCAGGTACCGGCGGAACTGTAACCGTTACCAATTCCGGTATGAGATCCTCCTCCGGAACGATCCAGTTATTGAATTCTGAATATTATCCGGCTATATTCACGATCTCTACCGACAACCCCGCCCCTATAAATATTATAATAGAAGTGTCCCGGGAGTCATTAATTAATTCAGAAGGCACAACAATGATGATGGCTTCGGTTTCTACTATTGCAGACACCTACACCATTCAGGCAGGAAAGCCTGTACAGGTAAGGATAGGTGGAACCATACAAGTAAACTCTGGAGTTTTCTCTCCCGGAGAGTTTCAAGGAAATATATCAATAACCGTAAGTCCAAACAGTGAATAGGTGTCTTGAGAACTGGTGCAATTTTTTCCCCTGTAGTTGCAATTCCCAAAAAGGCATTCAGTAGAATCTGCTTAAGAATATTTTATCTTACTGTTTTACTTTCCCCCGTTCATACATTTTCACAATCGAACAACTGTGATGAGGTACCGGTCACGCTTATAGTGGAGTATTTTGGAAAAACTGAGCTACCTTCCATTCTTTGTGGGAAACAAGTATATTTTTCGGTGACCGGTCTGTTCCAATTTTTACAGGTAAAAAATGAGCCTTCCCATGATTTTAAGATCGTTGAAGGATTTCTACAGCATCAGGAAGATACCTTCTTTATAGATGAACCGGCAAAGCAAATTTCCTATAAAAACAATGTTTTTCAATTAGATTCCTCAGATTTGATCAGGACCAAGACCACCCTGTTTTTAAGATCAGATCATTTCTCCAAGATCTTTGGGCTGCAAAATGAATTCAGCTCCCGTAATCTTGCGGCTACCCTGGTTCCTGATTTCGAACTGCCTGCTGTAAAAGCGGCCAAGCGAAAGCAGATGCGGGAGAACCTTAGAAGGGTACATGGGGAGATTTCAGCCGATACTACCATTTTACGAGATCGCCCATTGATTCATTTTGGTACGGCGGCATGGAATGTAAATGCTACCCAACGGACTGACGGCCTTTTTTATAACAGGCTGGGACTCGGGTTAGGAGGTTTACTGGCAGGAGGGGAATTTACGGGAAGTATTAATTACAATTCAGGCATGGATATCACTTCCCAAAACCTGTTCTACCAATGGAGGTACGTAAATAATCAAAACCAATTGTTTAGGCAATTTACTGCCGGTAAAATTGCCTCCCGCTCCATTTCTTCAATCTATCATCCAGTAGTAGGAGTCCAGATAACCAATGCGCCTACCTTTGTGAAACGATCTTTTGGCACATATGCTCTAAGTGACCATACGAAACCCGACTGGATCGTAGAGCTTTATATCAACAATTTGCTGGTTGATTACACCCAGGCCGATGCTTCCGGCTTCTTTTCATTTGATGTGCCCCTAACTTATGGCAGCACCCAGGTCAGCCTGCGATACTATGGCCCCTTCGGGGAAGAAGAGATATCCAATAAAATTTTTAATATTCCCTTCAACTTTTTGTCATCTGGTGAATTCCAGTACACGGTCAGCTCGGGAATGGTTGAAGATGGAAATAATAGTAAATTCTTTCAGGGAAGAGCAGACTACGGCCTTACGGAGCGGATCACAGTTGGGGGCGGAATTGAATATCTTTCCTCCCTTGAAGAGAACCCCGTAATACCCTTTTTGAATACTTCTGTTCGGTTACCTGCGAATATGCTTTTTTCGGGTGAATACATGCACAAGGTAGGATATAAAGGGAATTTCAGTTATACTTCCCCCTCCAGTCTTCGGCTGGAGCTGTCCTATAAAAAATTTGAAGAAGCGCAGGAGGCCGTTCTTTTCAGTTACCTGGAAGAGCGCAAAGCAAGTTTGACCTTTCCCTTGCAGGTGGGAAAATTTACAGGCACATCACGTGTCAATTTTCAACAGATGGTGCTTCGAAATAATTCATATACCCATCTTGAATGGTTATTATCGGGAAGTGCCTGGGGACTTCGTGCCAATCTTACCAGTACAGCATTTATTAATCAATACAGTGAACCGCTGGTGTATAGCAGGCTTTCTACCTCAATTCGATTTCCCGGGAATTTCGTGTTCTCGCCCAAGGTTGAATACGAATACCTCCGGGATGGATTAACTTCCTTTGAAGGGGAGGTGAGAAAGCGGCTTTTCAAAAAGGTCAATTTTCAGGCGTCTTATACTCATAACATAAGAATTGATCAGTTCTATATTAATGTAGGCCTCAGTTTTGATCTCGGGTTCACGAGATTAGCAATGAATAGCAGTGTTAACAAGGGATATAGCTCGTTTTCCCAATCTGCGGGGGGAAGTATTATGTTTGAACCCAGTGACAACTCATTGGCATTTGATCATCGCCCCATGATTGGAAGGGGCAGTATTAAATTCGAGCCTTTTCTGGATCTCAATGAAAACGGAAACAAGGACCAGTCTGAACCATCGATTGAGGGATTAAATGTACATATTCAGGGAGGGGGAATGAGGAAGCAAACTCCAGATGGTTCCATCCTCTTTCGTGGTCTGGAGCCTTACATTTCTTACTACTTTCAAATCGATACACGAAACCTGAAAAATATTGCATGGCAGGTAGACCATGAAAGTATGGAAGTTTTTGTCAATCCCAACCAAATGAAAGTGGTAGGAGTTCCGGTAAAGGTAATGGGAGAAGTTGCCGGCTTTGTCAATCTGGGTCACAATGGCATTGGTGGAATACGTGTAAATATTGTTGATTTTGAAGGCAAATTGGTTTCCAGCGTGCTTTCTGCCCCAGACGGATATTTCAGCTATATGGGACTGCAATCGGGCGACTATATTGCCCGTGTGGATAAAACCCAGATGGAAAAGCTTAAAATGAAGACCAAAGAGGAATTGCCCTTTGTCATTAATAATACGCGCGAAGGAGATTATGTGGATAACCTTGAATTTCTTTTGGCAGAAACAGTAGATCTCCAGTCTGTTCCCGATGGAATTGCTGCGGAAGAGGTTAGGGAATCAGAAGACCTTTTTGGAGAACCATCTGAGAATTATAATGGACAGAAGACTGTTTCCGAAGAAGGTCTGGTGTATAAAGTGCAGTTCCTCACTTCAAAAGAACCTCTTACTGAAGGACAGCAGGCGTTACGGGGCTTGGAGCATGTGGAAAGGGAAAAGTCATTTTTGGGGTATAACTATTTGTGGGGTTACACAACTCTTTCCAGTGAGGCGGCCAGGCTTCAAAATGAGCTGAGAAAAAGCGGGTTTAAAGATGCATATGTTGCGCACTATTATAACGGGCAGCGGATTTCGGTGGAGGCAGCGGTGTCGATAAGAAATGGAATTGCGCAACGGGATTATAAACCCAACAGTTTAATTTCTGAAGCAGTTCAGAAACCGGAAATACCCCAGACAGAGATTATTTCAGAAAAAGAGCAGGGAGGTCTGAAATTTAGGGTACAGGTAGCAGCATCCGAGGTGCAAATGGAAACTACAGACGCCCGATTTATGGGACTTGAAGGTGTTGAGGAGTACTGGCATGAGGAGATGTTTAAATATTCCCTAGGAAACTTCAGGTCTTTTGGAGAGGCAAACCAATTCAAGAATGTACTTAGGTCACAAGGATTGTCCGATGCTTTTGTAGTACCATTCCAAGGAAATGAAAGATTGAATCGCGGGCAGGCCAGAGGAGTCATCTATTTTAGGGATTCCTCTATCAAAGGAATTGGCGGAATTTCGCTGGAAATTTCCGAAACTACAGGAAAATATGTGTCTACCATACTTTCTGAAGCCGATGGTTCTTTTGTAACTCCTAATCTGGAACCTGGAGTTTATACACTCAAATTGGATTCCGAAGCATTGGAGCAGATCGGGATGAAGCCTGTAAACCCGGAGATGACGGTGAAGATCGGGGAAGAAGGTTATATATATAATTCTGAAATTGAATTTTTCCTCAGCGCTACCAACGGGGAAGCCGTGGCTTCGACTAGGGGCATTCAAGATGAGGGACTGGTCTTTAGGGTTCAGGTATTGGCCACTGTGCCAAAACTTTCGGTGGCTCATAAATTATTGAAGGGTCTTAAAGGGGTGGAAAGATATAAACACAAAGGCCTTTATAAATATACTGTTGGTGAGAGTAGAAAACTGGAGGAGATCAGGAAGACCAGAAATAAGGTTCTGAAAAGCGGATTTGAAGACGCCTTTATTGTTTCTTTTCTGAATGGGGTGAGAATAAATCTTCAGGAGATGAGTGGACAGATTTTTGTAAGGAGCGGGCATGAAAAACTGGGATTAGAGGGAATAAGTTTAAGGATATTTGATAAAGAGGAGAAACAGGTCACCAGCATGGTCTCAGACCGGGATGGAAAACTCTCTTTCTTGGGATTAAAAGCCGGCTCTTACACGGCAAGGTTGGATGCTGAGCAGCTGGATAATCTGGGACTGAAAGCCGGAAGTACGGTTAGGATTTTCGAGATACAGAGAAACACCGAAGGTAAGATTTGGGAACTGTTAATTTTTGTTCTTGAAAAGGAAAAGAACATGAATATTTCCGAAGCTGAAGCGAAGGATGCAAATATTGAATACCGCATTCAGTTGGCGGCTTCAAATGTGCCTTTGGGACCAAACCATCCCACCCTGAAGGGAATTGATAATATTTCCATGTACCAACATAACGGGATGTTCAAATACACTATTGGTTCCACCTATTCTTTATCTGAAGCCAGAGAGCTGATGGAAAAAATAAGAGCATACCATGAATTTTCTATATTTATTGTAGGATTCAAGGAAGGAGTTCGGGTTATAGTTTTGGAGTAATTCAGGATTATTTGAAGAAATTCAAATAGTCGAAAATTCAATTAAGACCAAAGATAAGAGGCTGGCTTAATTACTATTGGGAAATTTTGATTGTCTGATATGTGAAAGATTTTCAAGCTACTGCATATTTGCTTGTACCTGTGCGTCTTGAATTGCCCAGGATAGATGAAAAAAATATAAGTTCATTAATTTGATGCACCTGTGCAGACATTTCAGCATATTGTCACAGTTTTATTGTTGGTCACTCTTCTATCAAGATAAGGAAGATTCCCATACCACTTATTTTAATCTATAGAATTCCTCGAGGCTCTGCCTCCTTTAGATTTATATTATAAATTATCTATGATAGAGATATTGAATAGAGGGGCAGGGGAGACTCATAACTTATAAAAATGTTTATAGCTTTATAGGTGATTAATAAAGAAAATAGGGTAAATTAAAGAAGCTATTCCTCTATTGTTCCCTGTTTTATTAAGCTGTTGCCAAGAATCATAAGGTGGTTTACTTTTTCCGCTCTATCCAGTTAAGACAAGGAATAAAATACCCTACCATAGTGCATCACACTATGGTAGGGTATTTTGAGCCAACTACTTAAAATCAATACTATTTAACGATAACTTTAATTAGTTTTGAACGGTTATTTTCAAGAATCTTTAAGAAATAAAGACCTTCGCTATATGAATCTACTGGAATTACCAACTCTTTTTCCATCACTGCTTCCTTGATAAAAAGCAACTGTCCTGATGTTGAGTAAAACAATACTGTGGCTCCTCTATACTGTTGACCTAGATTTACATTGAGGTTATCATAGGTAGGGTTGGGGTAAACTAGCAATGTTTGCTCTTCCTCAACATCATTGTTTGATAATGATGATTCCTTTGATTTAGCTTTTGACATGGAACCTGTATTATCATAACTATACACTCCCAATTCATAGATTTCAACTGTCTTGCTATAATAGCTATTTGCAACAAAAACCCTTACATACCTTGCTTCGAAAGAAACATTGTGGATATCGGTGCCACCGTTTCCATTATTGATATAAGTCTCCGTAGTCCAATTCACATCATCATCGCTATATTCTATAGCATAAGCAACACCATACGAAGGTCCCCAGTCGATAGTTACATTGCTCACATTTGTTAGTACACCTAAATCTATTCTGATCCATTGCGGCATGCCGTTTTTACTTTCCCAATATGTAGAACCAATACCATCATTGGCATGTTCTTCTATGTGACCTCCTTTTGAGGTTGACGCCAAAATAGGTTGTGATAAACCAACATTGGAGCTCGCAGGTGTAACCGTATAGAACTCAGCACTCTCACTAAGCGCTGACTGATTGCCTGCCATATCTTTTGCAACAACAGCAACCGAATACGCTGTACTGTGGTTTAACCCTTCTAAAGTTGTAGCATTGCTAGAAACGGTAGAATGATATACACCATCAAGGAAAACTTCATATTCATGAACACCTACATTATCAGAGGAAGCATCCCAGTTAACATCTGCACTCATTGCAGTTATATTGGATACTGTCAAATTTTGAGGTATTGTTGGCGCAGTGCCATCAAGCGTTGATTCTGAAATAGTGTTGCTTCCTTCAGAAACATTCTCTGCATTATCTTTAGCAGTAACATAAAATTCGTATGAAGTAGCTTCATCTAACCCAGTTACAGAAATATTAGTTTCCGTTGGTGATGCATACAAATCTCCATTAACATAAACATCATATCCAACAACACCTACATTGTCTGATGAAGCATCCCAACTAATGTTTATACTACTTGTTGTTGCTCCATTAGCCACAAGATTAGCAGGAACCGTTGGAGGTGTTCTATCTAGCGTTGTTTCTGTAATTGTTTCGCTATTTTCTGAAACATTTCCAGCATCATCCTTCGCATTAACATAAAATTCATATGAAGTAGCTTCTGATAATCCAGTAACTGATGTGAATGTTTCCGTCACCGTAGTATAAAGCACTCCGTCAACAAATATGTCGTATCCAGTAACGCCCACGTTATCTGATGACGCATTCCAACTTAAATCAATGCTGTTTTCGGTTACATTGTTAGCTTGAAGGTTCTCTGGAGCTGAAGGAGCTGTTTCATCGGCACCACTTACAGTTGAAGCAGTAATAACATTACTACTAGCAGATACATTGCCCGCTTCATCCTTGGCGGTTACATAAAAACTATAAGATGTAGATTCTTCCAAACCTGTAACATTTGCTGTAGTTTCATTTACGGTCATTACATATACGTCATCAACATATATATCATAGTTGGCTACAGCCACGTTATCAGAAGACGCATCCCAGTTCAATTCTATACTGTTTGCAGTTATATTAGATGCTATCAGGTTTGTTGGAGCCGATGGCGCCGTAGTATCCAAATTTTCTTCAGGCTCGGTATAGTTGGCAGTCCCATTTTCATTTTGTCCAGTTGTTATTGGTGCAACAAGCTCATTCAGGTATACTTCTACATTCGTATAAATACTGCTGATTGACTTAATGCTTCCATCGTTGGGATTAGAACTATCAAGTCCATGGGAAGTCTCCCAACTATCAGGCATTCCGTCATTGTCTGAATCCTGTGGAGCAGGTTCTGAATTATAAGTAGGCCACCCTCCAACATCATTTTGAGTATCTATGAGTCCATTGGTACTGCCATTGGAACCCTCGAACGTATAAGTGCCAGATAATGCTTCCTGTGTAATTCTCGAGTCTACGCCATCACGCTGATAACTAGCTCCTGCATATTGAAGCACCTGATTAAAAGTAGCAACGGCGGTATGTGTTGTTATTTGCCCTTTATTAAACTCTACAGATGATTTAAGCTCTTCTTTATTTTTAGTAGATGGGTTAGGGTGTATACCTATCCAGTTGTCATCGGTAACAGATTGACTTCCGTTCATGTAGTTTCCATCCACATAAAATACGCCCCAAACACCAGCTTGCTGATTGTTGGTTCCTCCGTCTGCATTTGGCGAAAATATACGCTCTTTGGTATTTGAACTCGTTGCCGGACCTGGTTTATAATAGTTGTTAACAAAATTGTACGAACCGCCTTCGCCAGCATAACCGCTGTTGGCTCCCCAATTGTAAAGTACATTGTTTCTAAAATCTACAACTTCGAGATTAGGTAAATTTGAATATCTACTTCCGTTCATCCTTGGATTACGACTGTCGTGATGAGCTAGAAGATTATGATGGAAACTTGCTTTTTTGCCTCCCCATATACCACCGTAACCGTGTTTTCCCTTTCCGTGAATGGAATTCCTTAAACTTTCAGAAAGAATACACCACTGCATAGTAAAGTTTACATTATCATAGAATGACGAACATTCGTCTGTACTCCAACTCATCGAGCAATGGTCAATGATGATGTTTTGGTTGTTTCTTCCCCAGATAGCATCATTTTCAGCCTGAGCTTCATCTCCCATTCTAAATCTCATATATCTGATGATGACGTTATTGGCGCCTACATAAACTGCATGGTTTTTAATAGTAATTCCTTCTCCTGGTGCCGACTGTCCTGCAATAGTGAGATTGTCATTAACGATACTTAACGTAGATTGTAATTCGATAATACCAGATACCTTAAACATAATAATTCTTGGTCCGCTGGTGCTTACCGCTTCACGTAAACTACCTGGTCCTGAGTCATTAAGATTGCTAACATAGATTACTTGTCCGCCTCGCCCACCGGTAGTAAAGCGACCATGACCTTCAGCACCTGGGAAAGCAGGTTCTGTACTAAATACTGGTAATTCAACAGTGATTCGACCCGACTTTGAGACCTCATTCAATCCACCAACCGTAGTTATGGTAAAATTAAAAGTACCCAACTCAGAAGGTAATCCGCTGATATAAACCTCTTTTTCTATATTGTCAATATCTGCATTTACACCTGCTGGTAGTCCTTCTACAGTCACAGTAACCGCATTGGTCCAGTTATAATAAAAATCAGTAATAGCGGTGTTTATCTCCACCGTTTGGAAAGAGGATCCAGAACCGTGCTTCGTCAGTGTCGCTTCATTAACTCCAAGAACGGTAAAGGTTCCTTTTTTAGTTGCTGTGGTAAGCCCACCTATTGTTGTAATGGTGTAATCAAATGTTCCTGCCTTTGTTGGGGAACCACTGAAATTAACCTGTCTTAATTCATTATCAATGTCAACATTTATACCTTCGGGGACATTGTTAACCTCTACCGTATCTGCATTTAGCCATCTATAATAAAAATCCTGAATAGGCGTTCCTACAACAATTGTTTGAGATGAAGATCCTGCCCCGTGCTTGATTAGTTCAGCCTCTTCGGTATAATTAACTGTAATGACAGCGTTCTGTGTTGCTGGTGTGCCTCCACCCACGGTTTTAATGGTGTAAGGGTATTCACCTCCTTCGGTTGGGGCTCCGCTGAAGGAAACCGTTTTAGCTGTATTGTCTACCACAATATCAATTCCAGGAGGAAGTCCGGTTACTGTTACTGTGCTTGCATTTTTCCATGAATAATAGAAATTTTCAATTGGTGAATTCTGATCAACCGTTTGTGACGAAGACCCTGAACCATGTTTAGTTAGTGTGGCACTTTCCCCATTACCAGTGTCCGAATTCAATGGGTCCCAACCATCATTACCAGCTAGTACAATTGCTCTTTCATAGAGCGGTGCTTCATCATCTGTCATAGCTCTAAGACCTGCCCAGTTTGCACGACCACTCATATCAGCACCGGCTCCAACATTTTTGTATTCATACAACTCTAGCTTATCGGAAGTGGAAGAGTACGTCATGTTCCACTCATCTCCCCAGCCTTCAGGATGGATCATATTCGTCATGTTACAGTACAGCCAGCTTACTTTTGGATATTCATGCCATGGTCTCCCAAATCTAACCAAATTGCCATCATCACCTGCTCTAGGGCTATTGTTTGCATATGTAAGGTTGCATTCATAAAATACAAACCCATATTTTTGGCTTTCTATAGTTGATGGCGCTGTAATCCAACCACCTCCCCAGCTTCTAATTTCGCATCGGTAAAAGAAGTCAATACCACCTCCATAAATATAATCTGTTCTTCCAGTGATAAGACATCCTTCAAAATAACCACGCTTACCTTCATTCCAGAACCATATTGTATCCTGATAACCCAAAAGGTCACAGTTAACAAACACAACTTTATCACCCCTTATGGTAAGAGCTTGAGCCTGTCCAACTGGACCAGCCGTATTTTGTACGGTAAGGTTTTCTCCATGAAAGTCATCACCAATGATTGTAAGTGTAGCAGCAGTCCTCATATTTTCAACAGACCATTTTAAGTTTTCTTCTGCAGGACAGATAGGTTGTCCACATGTATAGGTGTGATAGCTAATTATGGTTTCCTTTCTGCTTTCGCCTCTAAAGGTAATATTTTTCTTATCAGCAGGTATAAATAATTTTTCAGTATCATAGAGTCCATTTTTAATATAAATAACCGTCCTTTGAGAACTATTACTTGGAACCGCATCGATAGCTGGTTGTATCGTGGTATAATCTCCAGATCCATCTTGGGCAACTATAATGTCTGCAAAAATATTAGGATTTGTTTCGGCTATGGTAGAAGTAGTAAGGATATTACTGCTTTCGGAGAGGTTTCCCGCTGCATCTTTTGCTTTTACAAAAAAGTCATAGGAAGTAGAAGGTTGAAGTCCAGATATAGTAGCGGAAGGATCTGTTACTGTGCTATGGTATCCATTATCTAAAAACACATCATAACCGGTTACTCCCACATTGTCACTAGATGATGTCCAGCTAAGATTTATACTAGTCGATTCTACACCTGAAGCAAAAAGATTCGTAGGTGCTGTAGGTGCTGAGGTGTCTAATAACTCGCCCTCTTTAGGGTTCCAGCCCCCAAGCACTACCGTCATTTCATATAACGGAGCTTCTTCATCAGTAAGCGCCCGTAGCCCTGCCCAATTGGCACGTCCACTCATATCCGCACCAATACCTCTATTTTGATATTCGAAAAGCTCAAGACTATCTGAGGTGGCTGAATATTCCATATTCCACTCATCTCCCCATCCTTCGGGGTGAATCATTTCTGTCATATCACAATAAAGCCACGTAACTTTTGGATAGTTGTGCCATGGTCTCCCAAATCTAACCAAATTGCCATCATCGCCTAATCTAGGACTATTGTAGGCATATGTGAGGTCACAGTCGTAAAAAACGAACCCATATTTTTGATCAGCCGCTGTAGATGGTGCGGTAATCCAACCACCTCCCCAGCTTCTGATTTCGCATTTATTGAAAAAAACAGTACCAGCACCATAAATATAATCCGTTCTTCCGGTAATCAAGCAATTTTCATAATATCCTCTTTCCCCATTATTCCAGAAAAATATGGTATCCTGATAGCCCAAGATATCACAGTTTATAAATATGTGTTTGTCCGCTCTGGGTTTCATGGTTAAAGCCTGCGCCTGACCAACTGGACCAGCCGTATTTTGAACGGTAAGGTTTTCTGCTCTGAATCCAGCAGCGTCCACTGTGAGTGTTGCGGCAGTAAGCATATTGTCCAAAGACCATTTGGTGTATTCTTCTGCAGGGCATATGCCTTGATTAGAACAATTATAAGTATGGTAACTTATTATTGTTTCTGTTCTATTTTCCCCGATTAAAGTAATGTTTTGCTTTTCTCGTGGAATGTAGAGTTTTTCAGTATCATAAAGGCCGTTTTTTATGTAAATTACTGTTTTTTCCGTACTATTGTTAGGAACAGCATTAATGGCTGGTTGAATGGTCAAATAGTCTCCTGACCCATCTTGAGCGACAATTATATCAGCACTCCCTATTTGTGCCGAGACTTCCCAAGAAGTAAATAGAAAAAGCAGAAACATGCAACTGGTTAAAAGTAAATTTTTCATCGTTAGTTTAGTTTTAGTTAATTGGTTCGATGAAGAAAATCCATTTTTTAGCTGTAAAATCATCCTGTTTATTCTTCCTTATTTAATCTAATTTATGTGATTACCTTTTAGGATTCTTGAACGTTCACTAAAAAACGAAAGGCTTCTATCATTCGTTCTATACAAAGTAACTGCAAAAGAACTTGCCAGTGTTTTTTGTATGTTACGAATGATTCAACGGAGGTTACAACTGCCGTAATTAGCTAAAAGCTTTACTTTGTTGAGGCTTTTATTCGCTAAACTAAAAATGAAGTTGAAAACAATCACCATTTTATTAAGAGGTTTCTTTGGTGAGCTTTTCAACATAAGCTTTTGGTGATTCTTTGTAATGTTTTTTAAAAGTTGTGCTAAATGAGCTTGGTGAAGAGAATCCAGTCATATATGCCACTTCAGACATTGTATAATTGTTGGTCTTAATCAAGTCTATTGCCCTCTTTAATCTAATGGAGTATATAAGTTCCATAGGACTCTGGTTAATAAGATACTTAAGTTTTCGAAATAGATGAACCCTGCTAAGACCGAGTTCCAAAGCAAGTTTTTCGACACTAAATTCATGATTGGAAATATTCTGTTCAATAATTTCTTTACACTTAATTAGCAATTCTTTCTCACGATTATAGGCTGGTGGATCAGCTGGCTGGATCGAGAGATTTTTCTCAAAGTATTCTCTCAATCGTATTTGTCTTTTTAAAAGGTTTTCAACTTTAGCTATCAACATATTAGAATAAAAAGGCTTACTTATATAATCATCGGCTCCAACTTTTATGCCTTCAATTTGATCGGAAGTGGTCGTTTTAGCAGTGAGCATCAAAACTGGAATATGGCTTGTTTGGAAATTATTCTTAATTTCTCGACAAAACGTCAATCCATCCATTACGGGCATCATCACATCAGAAATAATAAGTGAAGGTTGCACTTTTTGGTTGGCTATCTCCAGCCCCTCTTTGCCATTTTTGGCTACCACAATCTTGTATTCAGAAAACAAATCCTTAAGTAAGTTCCTTATTTCTTCATCATCCTCAACAATAAGTATTTCAGGAACCATCTTGTTTTTATAGCACATGCTATCTTCTAAATTTTCAACTGAATCTTGATGTGGCTTATCTTCAGTAATGGTTTTACTTATATTACCATTATCTTTTTGAGTTTCAATCTCATCTAACAACCCATCATGCGATTTCTGCTCTGCTTCCAAACTTTCAACATATTGTAGCGGAATTTCAACTTCAAAAACACTGCCTTTTCCTTCTTGGCTATGTACATGAATTTTTCCGTTGTGAAGCTCAACCAAATTTTTTGTTAGAGCTAGCCCAATACCTGTGCCTCCTGAAGTATTTTTAGATTTTACTCTATAAAATCTATCAAAGATATTTGGTAATTCCTTTTCTGAAATGCCAATACCAGTATCTTTAACAGTGATTACCAATTGATGAGAATCTGGTTGATCCATTTTAGGGGACAAAAGGTTCTCTGTTGAAGTTCTAATTGTAACGAGCAATTCTACATAACCATAATTTTGAGTGTATTTGATAGCGTTAACCAATAAATTAGAAAGTATCTTGTTCAAAATATTTTGGTCTATCATTGCACTGATTTCGGGTAGGTTCGTTATGAAATGATACTTGATTTTCTTATTTTCAGCCAAATAGGAAAAATTATCAAATATATTACGGCAGTTCTCGATTACTTTTACGGGCTCTGGCTGAACCTGAACATGTCCATATTCAATTTTTTGAATTTCAAGAAGGTCTTCAATAAGATTCATAAGTAATTTAGAATTTCTTAGAATTGACAAGCTGCGTTTTTTTACTTCTTCTATATTATCTTTTTTGATTTCTATTAATTTTTCAGCAGATGGTAAAATAATAGTAAGCGGTGTTCTAAGCTCATGGGATATATCGGTAAAAAACCTGAGCTTTTCTTCGTTTATTTTCTCGACCTGAGCTTTTTCAAGTTTTATAATCTCCAGTTCGTGTTTTTTCCTGTCACTAAAAGTAATAAACCTAATTACCAGATAAATTACTAGTACAATAAAAAAGCCATATAAAATTTTGGCTAACTTAGATAACCACCATGGGTCTAGAATCTTGAATGAAACAGTTTGTTGGTTTTTAGACCAAATTCCATCGGCATTAGCACCTTTGATATGCAACTCATAGTTACCTGGGGTCAAGCTAGCAAATGATATATTATTATTGTTGATTAAGTCTATCCAATCCTTAGTGATTCCCTCTAATTTATATTTGAACATATTATTTTGTGGATTGGAATAATCGTTTAGGAAAAAGTCGAATGATGTATAAGACCCATATTTAAAATTAAAAACACCATGGTGATCCTGAAAAAAATCTTTCTTCCCATAAGATTGGGCGGTTATTGACTTGATAGAGGTTGTAGGTATAAATAAATTTTTATAGATATTTTCAGGCTTAAAAAAATTTAGTCCTTTATTTCCTCCAAAAAAAAGATAACCATCGGTAGATTTGAGAAAAGCCGTATTATTGAATACTTCTCCTTGCAAGCCATACTGAACGCCAAAATCATTAGAGGTTTTCGTGTGGCTATCAAAATTATAAATTCCTTCATTCGTAGACAGCCAAAAAATACCGGGTTTACTTTCGAGAATGGAGAAAATTCCAATTCCGTCAAATATGTGTTCAGATAAAGAAAATGCTTGTTTTTCAGAGTCTTTTTCAAGTTTGATCATGCCGTTTAGGAGCGTGCCTATCCAGATATTTTGTTTATGATCTTGTTGAATTGCTCTGATTGCATTTGAAGGTATCCTGAAATTTTCATCCAAATGATCTTCATGATAATGCTTGATAGTTCCTTTTTTAGGGATATATTGGAGAAGTCCGGAATTCCCTGTTCCAATCCATAAATTTTGGTCGTTATCTATGAATAAACTACTGATATAGTCCTCCAAAGCAGGTGAATAAATAGGAGGACTATTGAAAGTTTCTTTTTTGGGGTCAAAAATGAATAATCCTTTAGAGGTACCCAACCATAACTGATTATTTTGATCTAATACAATGGAATGTGTTGGATTGAAATTAAAATTTTTGAATCTTTTAGATTCTGGTATGAATTTGCTCAGACCTTTTACTGTGGCAACCCATATTTCTCCAGTTTTCTGTTCGGCAAAGCCTTCAACGCGGTTATCCCCAATACTATTTATACGGTTAGGATCATGAGTATAATAAGTTATATACTTCCTTTTTCGGTCAATAATATTTATTCCTCCTTGTCTGGTGCCTATGTACAATTTTTTATCACTACTTTCAAAAATAGCCAAAATACTGTTATTACTAAGCTTAAGCGGGCTACTTATCGTATTAAGTAATCCGAATGTTTCCAATCTATTATCGTGAACATAAAAACCTTCATTTTTTGTAGCTACCCATATAAGCCCTTGAGAATCTTGGGTAACCCCTCTAATCTGATAAGCATGAAAACCATTTTCATAAAGAACTTCATTTGAGATAAACTTATAATGTCCATTATTTTTATAGAAAATATAAAGTCCTCTGGAATACGTTCCAACCCACATACGCCCCACCTTGTCACGAAGCATACAATGAATGCCCATGCCCCCAAAAAGATAGTTTTTATTGAGAATTTCATTGATTGGATACAGACGTTCTTCTTTAAATATAAACATGCCAGACTGTGTGCCAATCCATAAGTTGCCATCCATGTCTTCCTCCATAGAAGTAACTCTTCCTTGAGCCTCATCTACCGGCCAATAATCCAATTTTTCGTATTTTTCACTCAATTTAAAAAGTCCCTTGTCTGTTCCTATTAAGTATTGACCAGACTTAAGCTGATAAATACAACGAACAGCAGGGTCTTTGTGTTCAGTGAGCGGTATCTGAAGGAACTGATTTCCGGATTCAAGGAAACATAGACCTTGTCCAGTGCCTATTAACAAGTCGGCATTTTTATTTCGGAAAATTTGATTGATACAATTGTTCGGAATCGAGCCAGAATTATCTTCATTGTAGAATCGCAGGAACTCTGATTGCAAATGATTATTCAGAGTTTTTTTTCTTTTATTAAGCCCATTTATTGTTCCTATCCAAAGATTTCCCTCTCGATCTTCACAAATAGTGTTGACTATATTGCTCGAAATTGAATTCTTATTTTCTGGATTGAACTCATATTGTTTGAAACTTTTACCATCAAAAGAGACTAGACCTTTATATTCAACTCCTAACCACATTAATTCCGATTGGTCTTGGTATATCGATTTTATTGTTTCACCAGGAATACCATTATTTCCATCATACTTCTTAAACCTAATACTATTAGATTGTTCCAAACCCTGCCCCAATAATTCAAAATGTATAGAAAAGATGATTAGAACGATTAATCTGATCTTATTTATTTCGAAATACTTCATTTGTGTATTGCTATAGCTAGATTAATTTGTGATTTATAACCTCAAAATAAACCTGTATTCAATAACTACTGGCTAAATGAATTTTGTTAGAATATAGGGTAGATTATTAAGAGCTATTATAAATTTACGATAATATTGTTTGATTGGTGCTAATTTCATAAACAATAGTTGCAATTAGATGTAGATTCTTATTTTAAGGTTTATTTTGTTTCCAATTACATCAAAAAAATTACTATAAACAAAGCTGTTTAATATATAAGGAAATAGAAAAAGTAAAGATGAATTCAATATGAAAAGGTGGACTTGCAACAAAAAGTAGGACAAATTTTCTAAGGACTATGCTACATATTTAAATTGATAGAATTCTTATTCTGTTTCAAGGGTATTATAGACCAATGAAGAATGCAATCGTTTTTTCATAACTCTAAAGCATTTTTTTTAACAAACTTCTTTAAATTTCATTTTCGAGGAAGGTCAGATGGCTTTTAATATTTTGATATATATAAATGTTGTATGATCAAAAACATTTACACTCACATTTAGGAAAAGTATTGGGATTAAATTTTTATAAAATAAAAAGAGTTGTATGGGGCTTAAAAAAAGTATCTGGTTTTTTGTTTTACATCTAGACTGTTGGTTTTCTTGAAAGTAGACTCGAATGGGTTCTACTAAAAATTTTCCTAATAAATCATTTTTCCTTTAAATTTTCTAACAGTATCTTTTAGGAATAAAATAAAACGGATAATGACGTTTTTCCTCATTCTATGAACCTGTCTTTGAAGTTGAGCTATTTCCTTTTTTGAAAGCTGCAATTGATTTAATAAATAGGCATTTTGCTTTTGGTTAACTGTTAAGGTCTCAAAGTTTGCATATAGATGCTGTAATCGGTTCTTAATTATCGATCCTATTGCATAAAATGACAATTTTTCTTTAACATAAAGCTGTGCATTCATGGCTTTCTCTGTTCTTAAGTCCGGATTATTGTAAACTTCCTTTAAATTTTTAACCGCAGATTGCATATTAGGATTGCCCCATAAGGTTTTAGAACAAAAATTATTATCAGGATTCTCAATAAGTCCAAGTTCATAATCCACTAAAAAGCTATTGTTCTCGTTCATGAATTCTGTATTACCCGAATAGTTAGTTGCAATGGTAGGTTTTCCCAAGTACATGGCTTCAGCTAGGGTAAGTCCAAATCCTTCAGAATGATGCATGGAAACATAACAGTCACAATCATTTATTAAGTGGTTCACCCTGTTTTTATGTAGATCAAGATCAATTATCCTAATGTTATTTTGACCTGAAATGGATTTATGTAATTTCTTTTTTGATTGTTTAAATTGTTGGGCACCTACCGTTTTGATGACTAGTTCAACCTTCTCATTATTCCCAAAGGCTTTAATAAAAGCCTCAACCAAGAAAAACGGATTTTTTCTTTCTATGGAACTATGGTAGCTAAATATAAATAAGAAGCTAAATCTGTTTTTATCAAAAAGCAGATCAGAATTTTGGTTTTGTATAGGTTTAAGGCCTATCTCAACAGGGTGAGGAACAGTAATTATAGAACCTTTATATACCTTTTCAAATATACTTTTGCAATAAGTAGAAGCTGTCCATATTTCATTAAAGAGATTTATGGTTCTTTCAAATTTTGATGGGAAATATTCAGATTCCCATATTAAGAAAAGAATGGAATATTTATTATTAAAAAAATCAGGATCAATAACGCTAAAAAATTTATCCAAATCGTTTATTGCTATTTGAACTAAATTTATTGAGTATTTAAATTCATATCTGTAGTCCGTATGTCGTTTAACCTTTTCATAATTTATAATATTTACTGGTATATTAAGTTTTCTAGCTGCTTCAATGTTTAATTTTACGGCTTCGCCCAAGCCAAACATACTATCGGTATAGCCAACAATATTAAGTCCTAGAGGATGTGTTTTCATATGATGCATTAATTAACTTCTAAAGATTGCAGTGAAACCAAATTAGTATAAGTACCATTCATTTTTAATAATTCTTCATGGGAGCCTTGCTCTACAATTCGACCTTTTTTCATGACTACAATAAGATCGGCATTTTGAATTGTGGAAAGTCTGTGCGCAATCACTAAAGAGGTACGGTTTTCCATCATATTTTCAAGTGCGTTCTGTACTAATTTTTCTGATTCTGTATCTAATGCTGAAGTTGCTTCATCTAGGATCATTATAGGTGGATTTTTCATCACTGCTCTAGCGATAGCTATACGTTGACGCTGTCCCCCTGAAAGTAGACTACCACCATCACCTACATTGTTTTGGTATTTGTGTGGAAATTCAGAAATAAAATTATGCGCATTTGCAACTTTTGCTGCGGCTATTATTTTTTCATCATTTGCGTCTTCGATACCTAACGAAATATTATTAGCTATGGTATCATTAAATAAAATAGAATCTTGGGCTACAATACCCATTTGCTCTCTTAGGGATTTTGTAGTTACATCCTTAATGTCTACACCATCAAAAGTAATATTGCCTTCGTTTACATCATAAAAGCGGGTTATTAAATTTGCCAAAGTAGATTTTCCACTTCCAGATTCACCAACTAGCGCTACGGTTTTTCCTTTAGGAACAGTAAGGCTAAAATCTTTTAACACATAATCGTCTTTATATTTAAAGGATATGTTATTGAATTTTATTTCTTTGGTAAATTCACTAATTACCTTGGCGTCAATCTTGTCTTTTAAAGGGTTTTCAGCATCTAAAATAAAAGCCACTCTTTCATAGGCTGCATTTCCACCTTGCAATGCATGGTTAGCCTTGGTAATGGCCTTAGCAGGAGTTAAAATTTGGTAAGCAAGCCCCATATAAGCCATAAAAGCCCCGCCACTTAAAGATTTTTCAATGAGTACTAAAGACCCTCCATAAACAAGTAATATAGAAATGGCAAAAATTCCTAGAAACTCGCTAGCTGGAGCGGATAAACTCATTTTTTTTCCAATGGAATTGTTAATCGTATTTATGTTTTCTGTAAAATCTTTAAATTTTTTTGAGAAATAATTTTCTGAAGTAAAGTTTTTGATAATTTTTATGCCTCCTAGGGTTTCTTCAATATTAGATAATAAATGACCTTCTAAAGCAAAAATATCGCCAGATTGGCTTTTGATGTTTTTACTTACTTTTGAAATTAAGAATCCAGAAATTGGAATAAAAAAGAGAACGAAAATTGTTAGTTTCCAACTTATGGCAAACATACCTGCAAGTGTGAATAGAATAGTTAAAGGTTCCCTCACCATCATTAGAACCCCCATAAAGGATACTTTTATAGTATTGATATCTGAAGTCATTCGAGCAATTAGATCCCCTTTACGTTCATTCGAAAAAAAGCCCACATTTAAGCTTATAACCTTGTCATATACATCTTGTCTTAAATCTTTTAAAATGCCATTGTTTAGATAGGTCATATACAAAATAGAAAGATAATTAAACACGTTTTTTAATAAAAATGTGCTTAAAACAAAAGCTACAACCATTATCAAGGTGGCTAAATGACCTTTAGTATCTTGAATGGTGGTGATAGAGTAATTGAGATAGTTTTCTAAATAATTTAGATCAAAATCTTGAAATCCATTAAAAACAGGTTTTTCTCTTAGTTTTTCCCCTTCTTCAAATAAAACTTTAACCATGGGCAATAGGGAAAGCATGGATATTGAAGAAAATAGAGCATATAAAATATTAAAAACAATGCTTAGAATTTGAAATTTCTTATAAGGAATAAGGTATTTAAGAAACCTTTTAAAGTTTTTCATTTAGTAGACAATAATTGAAATAATGGGGTTAGTTTTTTAAAATGTTTTTATAAACATTTGTATAATCTTTGGCTGCTTTTTCCCAGGTGAACTGTTGTGAACGATTTATATAAGCAGATTTGAATACATCTTTATTGTCTTCAAATTTAGACATTCCAGCTTCAAAAACATTTGCCATATCTTCGGCATCAAAATTATCCCAATAAAAGGAATGATCTCCGCCTATTTCTGGTAAGGATGTTTTGTTGGAAAGGAATATAGGTTTGCCAAAAGTCATGGCTTCTAGGACAGGAAGTCCAAAACCTTCACGCAAGGAAGGAAAAGCAAATGCGAGGCAATTTTTATAATAAAATATTTTATCCGATTCTGGTATATTACCCAATAAAACAACTCTATTTTCTAACTTATAATGCTGTATTTTTTCCTTTAGAATCTCAGTATATGCAGTTTTAAGACCCCCGGCTATAACTAAAACAATATCACTTAAAAAGCTTAACATTTCTATTAATGTATGGAAATTTTTTTTTTCAACTATTTGGCCAATTGAAAAAATAAACGGTTTATTGGGAACATATCCAGGGTGATTATTTTCTATCCTTTTTGACGAATTATCATTGAAATTATTTCCGTTATATATAACATATTCAGGAATGTTTGGAACGCTAAAATGAGCATGTGTATTTTTTTTTGCAAATTCAGAAACATATACGATGGCAGAGCTTCTTTTGAGTTTGTTTTTGAGTTGATTCATTCTGAAATCTAAACGTTTGCCTGATTCTTCTTCTAAAAAATTCACATCATGAATGGTTAATAAATAAGGAACGTTCAAAGAAGCAGGTTCTATTTTTGTATTTTGATTAACAGAATGCCACAAACTAAACTTTTTTTTGATTCTAAAAAGGGGATATCTTGTTATAGGCAAATATCTATTAAAGGAAATGTTGCCATTTAACTCTTTTTTTACGCTGTTATTGTTACAATTAAGAATTATTTGATGTTCGCTTAAAAATTCAGTTTCCTTGCTCAATGCTTTAGCAAGATTAAAATTGAATTGTCCAAAACCGCTGTATAGATTTTTTATATTGTGTGTTTCTAGAAAAATATTTTTGGGAGGACATGGTTTTTTCATAGATATTTTGATTTTTATTAACTGTAGTATATATTGATATGTTTCAGTTTTTTTGCTATTTAAAAGCAATTACATTGAAAGTATTGGTCAATGTTGAGATGCTTAAATTGTTAAAAGGTTGCTTATTAATTTAATAGTAATTTGAACTTTTTAAATAGTTAAATATTATATATACGGTTTTGTTGCAAGTATAGTTCTCTCACTAAAATTTTATATTTTCATAGGAGTATATACTAAAAGAATAACAGAATTAAATTCTATTTTTCTTAAGAATTAGACTATCTAAAAAATGACCAATTTTTTCCTTAAAAAACAAAGGTTTGAATTTACTATAGAGTTTTTGGGTATCCTTTTTTAATTCTTTGCTGGATTTACCTTTAATGAGCAAAGGTTCGTAATCATTTAAATGTACTGCTACATTACGCTTAGTATATTTAAAAGTTTCCCAAGTTGCTTTTTCTACCCAGGGAGAGAATATGCTAAAAGTTGGCACATTGAGTGCCTTTGCCATATTTATTGCTCCGCCTTCATTACCAATAAGAGCATGGCAATGGTACAAAATACCTAAGAAGGTTCGCAGTGAAGGAGTGTAAACATCAAATTTAATTTTAGCTTTTGATGCAGATGAGCATAGGCTATAAAGTTCCTTAGCCTCTTTTAACTGTGAAGGCATATAGTTGAATAAAATAGTAAAATTCTCTTGGCATGCCACATGGTCAATTATTTCAGCCATATATAAGAGTGGGTATGTTTTTTGTACGCTACTTCCTAAAATATTTATCATAATGATTGGATTATAAAAATCTACGGCGTTTTTTTCTAAAAATAATCGAGCATTTAAAATTTCATTATCTGTTAAATGTACTTTTGGGGGGCTTGCAACTTCTTTTAAATCGCCAATAAGAGGTTTGAGTAATTTTAATCTATTTTCAACAGCGAGCCCTACATTTGAATATTCAGCTCTTACATATTTAAAAGTCTTGGTATATATATGCCTAGCATACCATTTGTCCATCGAAATTTTAACATTCGCTTTAGAAAACAAACTAACCAGCATACTCTCCAATTTGCAATAGGCATCTATGACAACATCATAATTCTCTCTTGTTATACCTTTTAAAAAGCTATAGAAGGACCACTTGCTATTTCGATATTCATCAGTAAAAAAAATGATACGGTCTATATATGGATTGTTTGTAACAACTGCTTCTGTATTTGAGTTTATTAAATAATGAACATTTGTATTTGGAATATTTTTTTTGATTTGTTCGCAAAGCATGGTGCTTAAAAGAACATCACCTATCATTTTTTGTTGAACAATTAGAATTTTCATAATTAAGAGTTAAATCTAAATTTTTATGTCATTATTGTTTTTGCATAATAAAAGTGAAACCTATTCTAGATGATTTTCGCATATTTATCCATTGTCAAACTAATAGGAATATTAGAATATCCAGATGGATTTAGAATAGCTTTTATGAATTAACAAAATGATCCAGAAACAGCAACTTTCTTATAGATACGGTCATAATAATAATCTGGGATTCTGAAATGTGTGATTATTATATTATTTGAATAAATCCAGAGTTAATCCTCATAGCGAAATATGTCGTGTAATCACAATACTTTGCTTTTATGTGGATGTATCTACAGATAATTAAATCTGTGTTAATTTTTTTGTTTGCTATTCTTTTGGAATGATTAAAGCGTATTCAATTTGGATGGGAAGTAATTTTCTTTTTATTAATTTATAACTAATTAAAGACCAGAATATTTTAAAATCAATTTTGTTAGATAGGGGTTTCATTTTCTTTTTTTTAATAAAAGATGCAAGAAGAATGAAAGGGTTGCGTTCCTGTTGTTACTATAGGTTTTGGTTATGGTAAGAGATGTAAAAATATACAAGGATTCTATCCAATTGAGAAATAGTCTCAATAATATAGAAATATTGACTTTTAATGAGATTTTGGATACAGCCGTCTATTATTCAACCAATATTATGAAAAGATCCAGCACCTAATTATATAAGATTAATTAAGATTAATAACATAAAATTAATTTTTAACTTATATTTCAGGACCAGTCAATATAAACTTAGTTTTTTTCACTCAATTTAGAAGGGAGTACGCCATATTCTTCCTTGAAGAGCTTTCGGAAATATTTAACACTATTAAAACCAACCTCATAAGAAGCTTCTGAAATTGTGAGATTTTCATATTTAATTAATTTAACAGCTTTCTCTAGTCTAGCTTTACGTATTAATTCATTAATGTTTTTTCCTGTTAAAACTTTCATTTTTCTATAAAGAGACGTTTTACTCATGCCTATTTCTTTGCAAATGCCTTCAATATTGGTGTCTTTTTCAGTGATGTGTTTATCTATGATTTGGTTGAATTTTTGTAAAAAGGTTTTTTCATTATCAAGTAAGCTTTTGTTCTCTAATATGAATTCTGGGTTTTCAGTAATGCTGTTACTAAAATAATCTTGCAGTTTTAAACGATTTTGAATAAGGTTTTGAATTCTTGTTTTTAGTATTTTAGGATTAAAAGGTTTGGTTATATAGTCATCTGCACCTTCTTGATAGCCTTCATTTATTTTTTCAGTATTTCCTGCGGCTGTTAAAAGAATAATTGGAATGTGAGAGGTGGTTTGTTCTTTTTTTAATATTTTGCATAGGTCAATACCGTTTTCTATAGGCATCATGACATCGGAAAGGATTAAATCTGGCACATATTTTATGGCCTTATTAATACCATCTGTACCATTTTCAGCAAATATTAAATCATATTCATCCTCTAATAAACTAGAAAGAAACAAAAGAAGGTCCTTGTTGTCATCAACAATCAATATAAGATTTCGGGATTTATCTTGTTTGATTTTAGATCTAATTAACTCTTTTTCAAACAGCTCTTCTTGAACTTCCCAAATTTCAGCAGTACTGTTAAATTCCTTTTGATCTTCATTTTCTATAATAGGCGTATAGTTTGAGTTAATTGTTTTTTCATTAAAAGCATCCTTAGGAATATCTAGAGTAAATTTGGTTCCTTCTTTATGTTTGCTTTCAACATATAAAGAACCCATATGGAGTTCTGCAAATTTTTTAGATAGTGCCAATCCTATTCCTGATCCTTTTTTTCTATTTGTTATGTTCGATTGATAATACCAGTCAAAAATATAAGGAAGATCGTGTTCTGGAACTCCTTCGCCATCATCGGCTACTGAAATTAATACATGGTCATTGTTTGTTTTAATATCAACTGATATTGTTCCTTTTCTTTTGGAATATTTAAAAGCATTGGAAAGTAAATTATGGATGATTATTTCAATTTTTTCTATATCGCACCACGTATAAATGTCACTTTCAGGTTTGTGAAGTTTTAGATTTATTCCACGGGATTTAGCTAGCGATTTATAGCTTGTAAGAATTTGATTGATGTGGTCTGATATATTAACGTTATCAATAGAGAGTTTATCTAAGCCAATCTCCGTTTTTCTAAATTCCAAAAGTTTCTGTATGTTTTTTAATAAATATTTAGAGTTTTTAAGTACTAAATTTAGTTGCTCTTTTTGTTTCTTTTTGTCAATTTTTTCAATGAGATTTTCTACAGGGGCAATTATTAAACTCAAAGGTGTTTTTAATTCGTGGGAAAAGCTAGTGAAGAACCTCGCTCGTTCAAAATTAAGTTCATTCTCAAGTTGTCTCTGTTTTTTTTCAAAAACCAGGGAGTTTTTAAGTTTGATGCGTTCGCTGTAATACTTAGCTCCAATCCAAATTAAAAAGGATAGAATAATTAAATACAGTAGGTAAGCGGGAAGTGTTTTCCAAAAAGGAGGATTAATAGTAATAAACAGATTATTACTAACCGTTTTTTCTGGATTAATAACGCCTTTTACAATTAAATTGTAATCACCTGGGGGTAGTTTACTTAAATTTATGGAATTACTATTGTTGATATTTACCCATTGATCTTGATAGCCTTCTAGTAAATAAGAGTATTTAATGTTTTGAGCATTTGGATATTTTAGAATACTAAAATCAATTGTAATCAATGTTTGGTTATGGTCTAATGCAATATGCTTTACGTATGGAAGTGACTGTTTTAATATACTTTTTGATTGATCTGGAGTTACATTTACTTTGTTATTAAATACCTCTAATGATTCAAATATTAATGGATAGTCAATCGCAGAAGCAAATATTTTATCTGGATTAATGATATAAAGCCCATTATTACTTCCAAAATAAAGAATGCCATCTTTTGATTTGAAAGCAGCACCAACATTAAAATCGCTTTGATAAATATTATCAAAAGAATTGAGGTTTGTTATCGTTTCGGTAGTTGTGTTGAAATAACTTATGCCATTAAAAGTACCTAGCCATATTTCATCTTTACTTCTGGATACCATACTGTTTATGGTATTGTTGCTTAATCCTTCTTTAACAGTATAGCTTATAACTCGCCTATCGTCTGGATATAATTTAAACATACCTCCATAGGCAGAACCAACAAGAAAACTTTTATTTGTCAACTTAACGATGGCATACATAATATTACTGGTAATTCCAATCGTATTACCCATCATAAAAATATCTGATACACCTGAATTTGGGTTGTACTTAACAACACCATTGCCGTATGTAGCCATCCAGATATTGCCAAACTCATCCTCAGTTATATCACGAACATCTATTTTTCCTAAAGTTGACATGTATATAAAAGCATCTAAAGTTTCATTATATTTGTATAAGCCACCACGGTTTGTACCTACCCAGATATTTTTTAAGTTATCTTCATAAATAACATTTACTTTAAAACCGTTTTCTATAGAGCCTTGAAGGTATTTTTTGGTGTGACCTGTTGCGGGGTTTAGAAGATTTAATCCGCCTCTGTAGGTACCTATCCAAACACGCTTCTTGCTATCTTCAAGTATATCATATACATAATTATTAGAGAGACTTGATGGGTTGTTTTCGTCGTGAACAAAATATTTGTATCTGCCAGTATTTGGGTTATATAAATTTACTCCAGCACCATCTGTACCTATCCAAATTTCACCATTGTAACGTTCAGTAATACTCCGAATATAATTGCAGTTTATAGAAATAGGGGCATCGGTGAATTTCTCTTTAAAGTGTTTTATAGGCTCATCCTTTGGATTTACATAGTATAAACCATAATTTGTACCAATCCACATATGATCATCTTGATCTCTCATGATAGTTGAAACGCCTCTACCTTGAAAATCGTTACCATTATGATTTGGCAAATACCATTTAATGAATTTTTTATGATTTCTATATGAATTAAGATTGATAATATTTAAGCCGCCATTTTGAGTTCCTACCCATACATTACCTAGGTAATCTTGCTCGAATGAAAGCACTTCTTTATCGCTTAATCCATTATTTTCATCTTTACTGGAAGTCATGTATATTTTTTCATTATCCTTAGTGAAAATAACGATTCCATCTCTTGTTCCAATCCATAGATTACCTTCACTGTCTAGAAATAAGCAATTGATTTGATGCAATCCTTCATTTGATTTATTTCCGATGGCTATGCGTTCAACTTCTTTGGTGTAGTAATTTATTTTATTGAGACCATCATTAAAAGTTCCAACCCATAATGTGCTTTCCTCCTCTAAAAGAATACAAGAAATGTTATTGGATGAGACACTTTTTTCGTTTGTCGGCTCGTGTTTCAATAAAGTAGTTTGCTTAGGTTTATCGGGGTTGTAAAACTGAACACCTCTTCCATAAACGCCTAAAACAAGCTCGTTTTGTTTTCCAAATTCCAAGCAACTAAGACTTTCTCTAATCAAGCCATTTGTTTCATCTATAAGTGTAAAAGAATCGGTTTGTGGATTGTAAATATTAAGACCTTCGCCTGTTGCAATTAGTAGTTCTCCTTTTTTATTAAATTTTGCCTGCTGAATGAAGTTATAGTTCAGGCTGTTGTTGGAATCATTTTCTTTTTTAAAACTAAAAAATTCATCTCCATTATAACGATTAAGGCCATCGAATGTTGAAACCCAAATATACCCTAAAGAGTCTTTAGCCAAATCTGTGATGAAATTATTGGAAAGCCCAGATTGAACATTAAAGTGCTCAAATTTTAAAGTACTTCTCTGGGCTATTAAATTATTAAAATTAGAACCTTGGGAATAACAAAATGTATTTGTAAGAATAAATATATACAATAGGTGGTTCTTAATTAGTTTCATATATAACTATTAATTGTTTTTAAAAGGTCATAAGGTACTGCCTTATTTTCATTGGTGTTTACTTCACTAAACTTTATTTTTTAAGTGTTCTGTGATTTGAAAATTGCAATCAAACTTCTTGTTAATGGCGATTTCATAAATAATAAGGTTTTAAAAATGTAGTAAATTACAATAAAATTATTAAAAAAGATATCTAATCATTAAGTAGACAATCGTGTTCGGACAGTTTGAAAAACTAACGAATCACTTTTATCTACCAGTTAAAATAGAAATTGTTATTTCTGTAATAATTAAAATAGAATATACTTTAGTTTTCTCTTCCATTTGGGTCTATTGTGCCCCTCTTTTTGCTCATTTGTGCCTGTTTGAATTACGTAACTTCATTTAGTTTTACTATCTGATTTTTAAAAAGTGTATTAATTACAATTATAAACAATAGCAATTTATTAAATATAAATTTTATAGACCAATCAGTCCCTAGATTTTTAGATAATATCTATTAATTAAGAACCTTAAGGCATTATGAATATCTCAAAAATAGGCATCAATGAAGACTTTAAACTAATAGACATAAGCAATATGCTAAATGAACAGAAATTAATACACTTCTCACTTATGGTATTAGTTGAAGCCATGTTGAGGTATCATTTTTATTCTAAAAAAAGGCAATAT
>LLBY010013300.1_pt1 | contig 64456 bp, 60 predicted proteins | sample 1489401 | NCBI WGS metagenome assembly LLBY01 (sample SAMN04092656, study PRJNA295927) | soil metagenome | biome: Soil prokaryotic community; feature: Bulk soil; isolation source: soil from tomato rhizosphere | host: tomato cultivar Hawaii 7996 | place: South Korea | collected 2011-11-01 | reverse complement strand
ATACCAATGCATCCAGTCTCTTCAGTCGAGGTAGCCGAACTAACAAAGATTGTTGAAAATGCACACAGATATCTTCAGATAGCATTTGCAGAAGAACTATACCTCTACAGTAAAGCAAATGGCATTAGTTTCTCAGAACTACGAGAATCACTTAATACCAAATGGAATGTCGAAATACTGGAACCAAGAGATGGAATAGGAGGTCACTGTCTACCCAAAGATACAAAGATGTTTATCAATTCATCTAATACGATAAAAAGCAAGATTCTACAAGCAGCCATGGAAATAGATGAAGATTATAGAGAGTATAGAAAAAAAATGGACAGCGAAATTAGAATACCAGTAATCTGATTTCTTTTAATTAAAAATTTACCATTTTGTAAATCACAGGTTATCTTTAAATGAGAGACTCAGAAATAGGTTCTCCAGACAGAATAAACAAATCTGCATGGACCATGCTTGCGATTTTGGGTTCAACCATCCTAATCACCATGTATGGAGAAACGATGTTGCTACCCGCAATTGGTGACATTATCGAGGAGTTTGATATTTCCTATAGCACTTCATCATGGATACTAACTGCTTATTTGATTTCTGGTGCAGTAATGACTCCCATTGCAGGAAAACTATCAGATATTTACGGTAGGAAAAAAATGGTGTTAATAATCTTTATAATCTATATTATTGGGATCGCATTAGGAGGGATTTCCAATAATATTTACATGTTAATTTTGGCACGTGTGATACAAGGAATAGGAATATCGATGTTTCCAATTGCATTTGGAATCATCAGAGACCAGTTTCCGGTGTCAAAGATAGCTATAGGAGTAGGTATTTTTAGCTCCATGTTCGCGGCAGGGTCGGTCGTGGGTATGGCAATTGGTGGTACAATTATAAAGAACTTTGGATGGCAGGCCACATTCTTTACAATTATCCCAATTGCCATTATCCTGTGGGTGGTCATTCAAAAAAGCATCGGAAATGATAATCGTTCACAAGTTATCAAGGAAATAAATTTAGAAGGAAAGGAGGAATATTCTTCTAACCTAAAGAAAAAGTTGGGAACCATCAGTCGACGAAGAAAACAACACATTGACATAAAAGGCGCAATTTCGTTGGCTTTTACAATTTCTGCTTTCCTGTTAACATTAACATATTTTGCAAACGTTAATAGTGAAGATCATGAGGCTACATCCACCGACTTGATGATTTTAATGGCTTTGATTGTTTTGACTATTGTCTCAATATTGACATTTGTTGTAGTTGAGAAAAGAGCAAAAGAACCCTTGATTCCCCTCAGATTGATCACAGATAAAATTTTACTTCCTTCAAATATCATTTTACTTGTGTTTGGCATCACGATGTTTATGGTTTATCAAACAATTCCCATATTGGTAACTAGTCCGATCCCTTTTGGTTTCGGTGGTGATGCCATTCAAAGTGCAATGGTCCAACTACCTTTCATGGTAGTATTCTTAATATTTGCACCTTCATCAGGTTTTATCGTTTCCAAAATTGGAAACTTTAAGCCTATCATTGTTGGGAGTATCTTGACAACAATAGGATTTGCTAGCTTGTTTATGTTCCATTTGGATGAGTTAATGATTGCAATAAATTTAGTCGTGATATCTGCTGGTTTATCCCTCACTCAAGTAGGAGCTTTCAACATTACATTACAGCACACCCCTTATCAATTTAGTGGAATTTCAATAGGTATTTCCGTCGTACTGGTATTAATGGGCAGTTCGATTGGTCCAGTGATAGCAACTACGTTTATGCAGACATTCCAGGATCCTACTAGTGGAGCAAATATAGAATCATATCCATCTACATTATCCTATAACCTAATATTTTTGACTGCAACGATTATATCATTAGTATCATTTCCATGTATGATACTATTGAGAAAACGAACATTGAAAGCTATTGTTAGCAAAGTAGATGACTCAGATAATTAGAAAAACTCTCAAATATCTATTTATGAAATGATCATTATTGAGAAAAAATTGATAACATTAACAGTAGTGAATCTCGAAATTGAAAATTGAGAGAAAAAAATGACATGAATTGATGATTATGTTTTCATGTGATTTGAACAAAAATGTTAAGTGGGACCCCTCCGGATCTTAATCCGATTCTAAGACTGCCGTCCTTATAAGCGACATCCCCAATACTATCTCTGAGTCCCCTGGAGGCAAAATGCAGATGATTGCTCTGTAATTTTAGCACGTAGATACCATCACTCTCGTTATGATATCCCGAAAGAAATTGCATTTGTTTTTGTTCAATTAGTTCATCAATTTCTCTACACACAGGTTTCAATAATTTCCAAGCAATTTCTTCATCTATCGATTTCATAATCAGTTTAAATTTCTCAGGATATCCCTTATTATTGTTAATATCATAACAGGTTAAGTTATCAATTTCTTTTTTTTAGAAAGAATATTTCAAATATATTCAAGATATTCATCTCAGATATTACTCATGGTAACTTCACTTAATCCATCTTAAATTAATTTTTAGCGAATTAGGAATGGAAGTTGGATAGAGCCGGTACAAAATTATGTTTGCTGCAGATATTGTAACCGATATCACGTAACACAATATGATCAGTTATATATTATGACTTTTACATAAATACAATACCTAAATAATTTAATCTGTAGAAGTAAAGTTCCTCATGAATAACAAGCGCGTCAACCCAATTGACTGGTATAGAAACTTCTTTGAACATAGCATTAGTAATAGAAGAAATTTCATCAATTTCTTTAGATTGGACTTTTTTAAGGAATTCATTAGCATGGACGAGGAAATGGAAAGAATTTTTAATTAATTCAATGAGGCAAAAAACAACCCACCTAAAGAATTAGTGAGAGAATATCAAACACAGGATGGAAATAGGGAAAGAAAAATTGGCCCCATTGTTTTTGGATATTAGATGATTACTTGGCCAGATGGCAGACCTACCGTTGGAGAGTTTGGAGATATCAAAAAAATAAACCTTCGCAAGGTAGCATCAGCAGAAATTTCATTGATGGAGAGGTAGGACAAAGTATCAGGAGAGAAAGGGAACCTTTAGCGGACGCTAATTTGACAGAAAAGGAAATTAAAGTGATTTTAAAAATGCCCGGTGTCAAAAAAAAAGAAGGTATAAAGCTTATCCTGTCTGACGACACTTTAGAAATTTATACAAACGATAGACAGAGAAAATACAGAAAAAACAATAGGTGTTCCTCCGGATATGGGCACAGAAATAATGATCTACTTACACAAATGGAATATAAGAGATATCTTTAAGGAAAAAAATGTACTTGGAACAAAAGGAATTGAAATTGAGAGTGGATGATAAAAAAACAAAATACTTTTTGCTTTTTCAGAATAAAAGATTACTAAGTTTCAGGTTTTTACCGAGTTTATACATTATGTATAAAATCTGAAATATTTAGATTCAGTCTTTGAATAAAATACATCATCATAACTAGCTAATGTGATTTGTCCAAAGGTTATGGGCTTTTTAAGAAATTTTTAATGAACTGACCCCCTATAGATCATGAATTTACGGGGCCATAAATTTAAGACACGGTTGTCTTAAACGTAGAGTGACAATAACCAATGCAGAGATCTCAAAGATGCTTCGCAGGATTGCATTTTTACTTGAGATGGATTCAAATAAAGACGATAAAAATATAAATTTTAAGAACAAAGCGTATTTACGAGCAGCTGACCAAATTGAAAATCTACCTGTTCGTCTAGAAACAATTTACAAAGAAAATGGTTTGATCGGTTTGTTGCAAATTCCATCAATTGGCAAGGCAATTTCTTCTAAAATTGAGGAATATTTAAACACGGGTAAAATAGAATACTATGAAAAATTACAAATCAAATATCCTATAGATGTCGATGACTTTTTGGGGTTGGAAGGAATTGGTCCCAAAACTCTTAAAGAGATCCTAGATACTACGACGATTAGGAATCTAAATGATCTAGAGAGCTTAATAAAAGAGAAAAAATTACGAAGAATACCGGGATTTTCTGAAAAGAAAGAGATTAATCTCCTAAAGAAAATTCAATCCCACCGTATAGGTAAGTCAAGATTTTTGTTGGGAGATCTGTTCCCAATAATCAACCAAATTGAAAACTATTTGACAGGAAATGAGAAAGTTTCAAAGCTCATTGTAGTCGGATCTTTTAGAAGAATGAAGGAAACAATCGGTGATATAGATCTGTTGGTAGTATCAAAGCATCCATCCGATATAATTGATGATTTAATAACTCTGCCTGAAATTGAAGAAATCCTGAGTCGAGGAACATCAAAGGCTTTTGTGAGATTAAAAAATGGAATAGACCTGGATATGCTAGTAGTTCCTGAGGATAGTTTTGGCTCAGCATCATTATATTTTACTGGAAGCAAAGAACATGGCATACAACTAAGAAAATTAGCTCAAGGGCGTGACTACCGCTTAAATGAATGGGGTTTATTTGATAACAAAACAGGACAGAAATTGGCTGGCGACTCCGAAACTGAGATCTATAACTTGATAGGTTTAGAGTGGATACCACCCGAAATGAGAGAAAACCACGGAGAAATTGAGATGGCCAAGAGACACTCTAGACCATGGATCAACAAGATTCAGAACCTAGTAGAATATGAATCCTTGAAAGGGGACCTCCAAGTCCATTCAAACAATACCGATGGTCAATTATCCATTGAGGAAATGGCGTACTTTGCTAAAACAAAATTTCATTTAGATTATATCGCAATCACAGATCATACAAAGAGTCTGGCCATTGCCAAGGGACTAGACGAACAACAACTACTGGATCAATTAATCAAGATAAATGAAATAAATGATCGAATAAAGTCGGGAGATTTTTTTGTCGAAGAAAATAGACCAAAGAGCAATAGAGATCGTAATAATTATCTCAAAGAGGCAGGAACAAAAAATTTGAAAGACAATAGAAATAAGGACGACAAGAAATTCAGAATATTGGCAGGTGCGGAAGTGAATATCCTAAAGGACGGTTCTCTGGATATTTCAAATAATGTTTTGGATAGGCTTGATATAATTGGTGCAGCAATACATTCGAACTTCTCTCTGACAGAGGAAATACAAACTGAGAGGTTGATAAGGGCTGCTCAGAATCCTAGCGTGGATATAATATTCCACCCGACTGGCAGAATTATCAACAAAAGAGAAGGTTATCCGGTCAACATTTCGAAATTGCTTTTCACTGCCATGGAAACTAACACAGTATTGGAAATCGATGCACATTACAATCGACTCGATTTAAAGGATGAATTCATAAGGATGGCAACAGATACAGGAGTAAAAATGGTTATCGATTCAGATGCTCATCACTCACTGCACTATGCATTTTTGAAATTTGGAATTGCTCAAGCCAGAAGAGGTTGGGCAGAAAGGGATGATATACTAAATGTATTGCCAGTAAGTGATTTATTGAAAAATTTAAAATAGACCAACAAAATTATTTTCAATTTCTCTTCATTTAACGCAGTTAGTTAATAAAAGCTATCAGAAAAATCTTGATTGGATTTTTCAATGATCTTGATTTAAATTCAAATAAGTACGTCTGTATATCTACTTACCTCCCGATGCCATCAAGAAGTAGTATCGAAGTAAAAGAAAAGATAAGACAAAATTGGAACAAACTATTGAGAGAAAATCTATTAGACGTTTCAGAGAGTTTGTTAGGTGGATCACCACCTTCTGTTTTTGTTGGAAGCTATTCCTATCCCAAGGTGAACATTGGACCTCTGGTTTCAACCAAGTGTGGGGATGTCAAGTTTTTGGATCATCCAGAGGAATGGACGGGACTTGAACTAGAAGATCTGATAAGCAATAGGCTATCTTTGATTCGGGGAACAAGTTTGGCTTCTGCAATTGTAGATGTAAATAAAAACAAATACGTAGAATTGCTGCAAGAATTGGCAATGGCAAATAAATCCATTAATATCGAAGTAAAATTTGATAAAAAACCCACTCTAAGATTTGAAGAGATAGATAATTCTTCAGTAACAGACGCAGATTCTGTACAGTTTGGACTGGTATCAAAGATGGAGGGGCTAAGGATTCCTGCAGCAATCAGTGTCGATAAAAGAATAGAAAAAATATACTATGATCAGGATTTGAATGCAAATGAAGCAGTCAATATGCTCTACAACAAAGGTACGGAAATTAGTAGACTGAGCAAGATCTTGAGCATAGGAATGCTTGGAACCAAAAAGAGGAGGAAATTGGTTCCCACAAAATGGAGTATCACTGCAGTAGATCAAATCATATCTGCGAATCTAATTAAAAAGTTAATAGATTATTCTTCGTTAGATAATTTTCACTTATATCGGTATGCACATTTAGGAAACGATTATGCAATCATTTTGATTCCAGACCTGGTATGGAGTTTTGAAATGCATGAAGCCTGGATTGACAATGATGGCAAAGTAAGTATAGAATCAGCAGCAGAGATTTCTGGTTCACCGAAAAATTATCCAAAAATAGGAGGATCTTATTTTGCTGCAAGGGTTGCAGTAACCGAATATTTGGAACGGCATAGAAGGAAATCAGCAGCAATAATCTTGAGGCAAATTCACCCTGACTACGTATTACCTGTTGGAGTATGGCAGATTAGGGAAGGTATCAGAATGGCTATGAAAACCAAAGGTGAAATTTTTGACAGTCTCGACAAAGCAATTACTCAAGCTTGTGTAGGGATGAACATTTCCAAAAACGAGTGGACAAGCAATAGTGCGATCATAAATTCCATTAGACAACAAAAAAGAATTTCAGAATATATTCACTAAAATTAGACCAATATTATTAGCACTAATAATTTTGAAGTGAAAAAATCAAAGATTTCATAATATAACGATAAAAAGATATAAATAGCAAAAACCCTAACATATAAATATATATACTTCCTGTTCATAAACCGATAATTTACTTTCATTTTAATAAAAACAGAACTGGTGTCACTTGCGACACAAAAGTATAATTAATTTCCCTTAATATATCTATACCAGATTGCACTTATAAATACAGAATTATTAAAAACATAATAAGATAGAAAATTAATTGAATTAAAAGATCACTTCTAATTTCTCTTCTCAAAAAATAAACAAAACGAAACAACATTTTTAATATTAGCTATTTCATTTTTCTTAATGTTGTAACTAAAGTAAAACTAATCGACAATTCCTTGCATCTGATATAGATCAATAGTTAAAGTGAAAGCAAAAATATCAAATTTTATTCATATTCAATACTTGATTTTAATAATTGGAATTATGAACGCAATTGTCAGCAATCCACCGATTATCCATGCAGTAGAATAACCATATGTCTTTACTAATATAGAAAACAAAAGTGGAACCCAAAAGGCACCCAAAAGTGATAAACCATTAACGAAACTGACTGATAAGATCTCATAGTTAGGAAGGTTTAATTTCTCAACAGCTATCCTCCTAGCCATGGTGTAGGGAATTACAAAACCTCCTGATGCAAATATACCAATAAGAATAATTCCAGGAATTAGGATAGAAATGTTTGTAAATGAGAAAAGAATGATGTTTGTAGAAACGAGTATCCCACAAAAAAGTAATAATGCAGTTTCACTTTTTTTCCATCTTTTTTTTATCAAAAGATCATAGAATTTTCCAAAAAATGGTGCAAAAATGACATTTACTATTAAGATCATGACCCCAATTCCACCCGCGATCGTGGACACAACATCAAATTCGAATTTAAGAAATATTACAATAAATGTTGAAACTAAAGCCCAGCCAATTTGGATCCCAAGAAGAGAAAGCGCAACTAAAATCATTGATTTATCTAGCATCAAAGTTCGCAAACTACCCAAGTTAATCTGAAAACTAGAGAGTGGATTCTGTTCTGGTAAAATTTTTGACCTTTCTAATGTCTGTTCTTTAATCTTGCAATGTGGCTCATGGTTATTGACATCAATCTTTGATGTTTGTCTGAATATAGCGTAGTATAATAACAATCCGCTAATAATACCCAATATACCACTGAATAGTAAGCTCATTCGCCATCCAATGATTTCAGCAATGATTATCCATCCAAATATTCCTACAATTCCTCCTAATGAATGGGCCGAATTCAAAATTCCTATACCAAAACCATCAGATCCTTTACCCAAATACCTCGAAATTAAAATTACACTAGGTCCAAAGAAAAATGCCATTCCTACACCAACCAAAAATCTCAAAAATACCATTTGACTGATCTCCGTTACTAACCCAGACAAAAGTGAGGAAATGGATAGCAACATTGTTCCAAAAACTATTATTAATCTGGGATCGTACTTTGCTGCTAATATCCCTGCAGGAATTTGAAATAATCCTATACCAATTAGAAAGGCTGATGTGATTAGTCCCAACATTGAAACGTCCTGACTAAAATCAATCATGATTAAATAAAAAATTGAAGATATATTGAACCAATTAACAGCATATAATATTCTTGCAAGTACGATTGAAAATACCGATAGAGATAATACTTGCTTTATAAACGGCATCCCAATGTACAGACGTATTTGAGTATATATACATCTTGTAAAAAATTACGTTTGGTAAAAATTCGTTTGAATGACAAGATTTGCCTTGGTATAATAAATTTCTTTTACGGATCATTATACTCCATACAATCAATTCTACTGTAAAGCCAGATCCGGAAGGAATAGACAAATTGTCACTGCTAGCAGGGACAGAATCTGAACTTAAATATATCTGAATTTATTTTTAATAATTGATGGAATGTCCTACATGTCTAGCCCAATTTCATTCAAAGATGAACAACGCAGTTGTTGGAAAGAACAAAAGGAATGTAAATATTTTTGTATACTTTCAATTATGTCCTGAATGTGAAGAGCCAATAATAGGAGTTAAAGAAGCCGTGAAGGGTGAGATTTATATGAATCCTAATGATACCGAGGGACTTTTGTTGTTAAAAAAGGAACGCAAGCGAGCATAGACGATGGTAGGGAAATATTATCAGGTGCACTAAACTGATACCAGTAGAATAGCATGATCTAACCACATCCTTTCAATTCGAATTTAAATACCCATGAGTAACAAAAAATCTAGACATCATAATAAAGCATAAATTGATTGATCAATGATTGATCATCTGCTAATTCCAAAATTTCCTTTTCCTTTAAATCCAGATAAGTGTTAATCAAATCTGAGTGAAAGCAAACATTTAGGAAAGTTGAATCGGTTTTCAATTCAGCTACCCCCTCTTCTAAACTGCCAGGCAATACCTTTACGCCAAACTCCCTTCTCCTTGTATCACTCATTTTGTAAATATCCTCACTAACTGGATCTGCGGGATCGACTTTCCTTTTGATTCCGTCTAGTCCTGCTGCAACTATAGCAGAAAATGCAAGATAAGGATTTGCGGATGGATCAGGTGCCCTGTATTCAATTCGCTTAGAGTTAGCACTCTTTTTTTCATTAATTGGAACTCTTACGACAGCGGATCTATTTCCTCTAGCCCAAGCAACATATACAGGGGCCTCAAAACCAGGAATAATTCTTTTATAAGAATTTATAGTTGGTGTCACTATTGCGGATAATGCGCCAGCATGGTCAAGAATACCTCCGATAAAATAGCGCCCAGTTTGACTTAATTCAGCATATGGATCCGCTTCATCATAAAATAGATTTAGATTTTTTCCAGATGACTTACTCCACAAACTTATACTCACATGCATACCCGATCCATTATCACTGTTTTCAGGATTTTCAGGGTCAAAGATTGGCTTCGGCATGAAATTTGCGATTTTATTATGCTTTTTTGCAACGTTTCTAACGATGTCTTTATAAATTTGAACATTATCAGCAGATTGTGTCAAATAGTCGTGCATAAAATTGATTTCAATCTGACCACTACTGGCGACTTCGTGATTCATGTTAGTTACATCTATATCATAGAATTTTTTAAGGATGTCCGCTACTTCGAATCGAAATTCTATCAGAGAATCCTGAAATGTAGGAACATCATACCCCGATTTTCTTCGTATTGGATACTTCCCTACTCCGTATTGTTCTGTAGATAGGATTGATACATTTTTAACTTTCTCAAGTTGTGTCATATTATTATCTACGATATTATTTTTGTACATCTCAAACAATATTTGATCAAAAATGAAGCATTCCACTTCAGCACCTATTTGACAAGTTATTTGATTGACAGCAAGATGCTCTTCAAGCGCTTGAGAGACACTTCTCGGATCTTTAATCGATCTTCCTTGTGAAAATCCATTGTGAACGTCTGCGATAACTGTATATATTTCATAATTAGACAAAGGTATCTTTCTTAGTGTTTTCCTATCTGGAAATAACATCATGTCAGATTCGTCTATAGTTGCAAAGCCTTTGACAGAAGATCCATCGAGTCCTACTCCCTTCCTGAATACATCCTGCATTAGTTCTTTATCTATTTGAATATATTTAGCGAGAAACTTTCCCAAAAGGTCGGTATACCGTATTTGCATAAAGTCTTTTGCCGGTGACTCTGTGGTATGTTTGCCCGCCATAGATGTATCTTCCAAAGATTAGTCCCTTAATATTAATAGATAAACAAAGGATAAATAATTTTGTTAACAATTTAAAATTTCTTTTTTATGTGATAAATCTTGTCATGATATTAGGAGAATCAAAGCAATCGGAGTAAAATCCATTCCACCAATAATTGTTGTGACCGCTTGTGTATCTTAGTATATCAAGGGGTTATTAATTACCCTCAAACATCAATCCTATTCTGATCGGATAGTTCCGGAATTTAAGTAGTACTTAAGGAGCCCTAAAGAATAGTTTTTTTAAAATTTGGCCAAATTTTAAAATCTTTTTTTCTCATGATAGAAATATATCTACGGGTATATACAGTTCCCCGTATAGCGATCAATAATAATAATCGCCTTGGTGGGACAGGTTTTTGCGGCATCCATTATAGTGTCAAAATCCTCCGCAGTTTCTGAGATAACTATTGCTTTAGGATTAATTTGCCTATTCTTTTCCACTACAAAAACTTTGGGAGCCAATACTTCACAACTTCCAAAGGCAAGACAAAGTGAAGGTTCTACAATTATTTGATAGCGACTTTCTAAAAACGATGTTGGAAGGGTTTCACTATTAGTGAATATGGATTCATTTTTTAGTTCTTTTTGGTCGAAGAAAAACGTGTCAACATCATAATAATTCTCTGCATGTTCATTAGTATCCGTTGGTGGAATACTGAGATCCCAGCTGTTGGCATCAGAATCCTCGAATTCCTCCACATTGCTCGTTAGGTTGGATTTTAAAACCTTTAAAGATTCATCATAAATTTGTCTTTTTTCAGGATCAGATAGGTTTTCGAACGCAATATTGATGTTTTTCATCACCTCGTCCGAAACCACAGAATTTCGGTCTGGATGATATTTTCGTGCTAATCGTCGAAATGCTATTTTGATATCCCTTTGAGTAGAATTCTCGGGTATTTCCAATATTCTGTAATAATTATTATCATCCAACCAACTATTTCAAACATAATTGGTGATCCAATTTATTTATACATATTCTCACTACCAGTAATGTAACAATAAATTCATTTGATCCTGTGACCATTTTTGAACTATTAAAAATGCATCATTATGATGGTTCTAAAGTTAGATATAATAAATAAGGACCTTCCCAGTCGTTGTCCAGTGATCAGCCAAAAGTTTATTCAGTATAGATAATAAGTATAACATAGTCATAGCGAAAATGGCGAAAAGAAATACTCGGTTTGCATCATCCTCAAATCCTTACAAACGTGGTGGTGGAATACTATCTCGTATCCTGATGTATATAATTATTGGATTAATCATACCTTTCATACTAAAGAGAATCAAAAATCAGCTAAGCAGAGATCAATTTTTTCGATGTGAACGGTGTAATAGAAAAATGCAAATGATAAATCGAAACGAGTTTTATTGCAAATACTGTAAAATTATTAGGTTGGATGATCGTTAAAAAGTTGGCTTTGGGACGATTTAGAAGAAGAGAAAAGAGTTATTTGGGTATTTTTTGGAACAAGATCAAAAATAGATTCTAATAAAATGTCTTGCTACATAACTTTCTATTGTTTCTGTGGTACTTTGATATGTAAAATGATCCTCATGAATCAATTGGTGAATAAATAAGCCAGTACAATCTACTAACAATCATAAACTAAAAAGTACTGAAAAATGATCATGGAGATTGGAAATTTCGTGACTTTAATTCATAATTAACTTCAAACATTGTTAAAATATCACGCATATTTTCACTTGCAGAAAACCTGCAAATGGTGATCCAACTTCTTCTTAAATTTGCTCTTATCTCGCAAATAGCATTAGGAGAAACAGACATTGTTTCTACATCAAACCTTATCCGTAATTTCTCCTCCAATTGTGTTATCAGAGGTTCTGAAGCTATTATCAAGATTTTTTGCATTATGGGGTCACAAGTCGAGCCCTCATAAGATTGTATGATTGGCGTGGTGAACAAGAGGCTTATTTATTTATTCGCAATAGCAAGTCAATCAATTCAGATGCTATTTTTAATAAGGAGAAAATTCATAACGCTATATTATGACTGTAAGTAATGACGATAGCAAGGATCCATCAAAATCTGCTACATTAAAGGTGGCTGAGGCAGAGCAACGAGACGTAGGAAGGAAAATAGCTCGAGTCGATCCCGATGTTGCTGATGCACTGAACATTATTAGTGGGGATGCTTTGGAAATTTCATCTCTAGGAAGAAAAACTACTCTATTAAATTGGCCGGCCAAAGAAAGTGACAGGGGAAAAGGCTTGATCCGCATCGATGGCCTTATTCGTAATCGATTGGATGTAGGCATCAATGATCTAATTGAAATTAGAGTTGTCGAATCAAAAACAGCAAATGATATCACATTTGCTCCCACCGAGCCCTTGAGGATTATGGGTGCTGAAGAATATCTAGCAGAATATCTCAATGGAGCGCTAATGACTAAAGGCGACACAATTCCGATTAGTGTTATGGGTAGAAGGATAGATTTGGTTGTGATTTCAACACATCCTTCAGGACCTGTAATTATAAGCGATACTACTAAAATAGTTGTATCAGAGGAGACTTCAAAAGCTCTGCAAATTTCGCAGGAAGGAAGTTCAGCTTCCATTACTTATGAGGACATTGGAGGATTAGGCGATGCGGTAGCTAGAGTCAGAGAAATGATTGAGCTACCTCTCAGACATCCGGAATTATTCAAGAGATTGGGTGTGGAGGCTCCTAAAGGAGTACTGCTACATGGACCTCCTGGTACGGGCAAAACTTTATTGGCAAAAGCTGTAGCAAATGAAACTAATTCGAATTTCTTTACCATTGGAGGTCCCGAAATCATGAGTAAATATCATGGCGAATCTGAAGAGAGATTGCGTAACGTATTTCAAGAGGCTGAAAAGAATGCACCATCAATAATTTTCATAGATGAAATAGATTCGATTGCACCAAAGAGAGAGGAAGTAACTGGTGAAGTAGAGAGAAGAATAGTCGCTCAACTATTATCATTAATGGATGGAATGACATCCAGAGGCAAAGTAGTGGTAATAGCGGCAACTAACAGAATAAATGCCATTGATCCTGCATTACGAAGACCAGGAAGATTTGATAGGGAAATAGAAATAGGAGTTCCAAACAGGGATGGACGACTAGAAGTTCTCCAAATTCATACGCGAGGTATGCCACTTGACAAAGATGTAGATTTACAAAAATTGGCAGATATTTCTCATGGATTTGTTGGTGCAGACCTTCAAGCATTGGCTAAAGAAGCTGCTATGAGAGCATTGAGAAGAGTACTTCCTGACATAAATCTATCAAGTGAAAGTATTCCTCTGGATACCTTGAGAAAAATCATAGTAAGAATGCAAGATTTTATGGAAGTCATCAAAGAAACAGAACCTTCAGCTATGCGAGAAGTATTTGTAGAAGTTCCAGATATAAAATGGGAGGATATCGGCGGTCTAACTGCCATCAAACAAGAGCTTCAAGAAGCAGTAGAATGGCCATTAAAATATTTAAATGTATTTACCTATGCAGATGCAACTCCACCCAAGGGCATACTCTTGTATGGACCACCTGGAACAGGAAAAACATTAATGGCAAAGGCAGCAGCGAATGAAAGTGAAGCTAATTTTATCAGCATTAAGGGGCCAGAGTTACTTAGCAAGTGGGTAGGAGAATCAGAAAAAGGAGTAAGAGAAATATTTAGAAAAGCAAGACAAGCTGCGCCCTGTATAATTTTCTTCGATGAACTCGACGCCATTGCACCAACAAGGGGCGGAGATCATGGCGATTCTCACGTGACAGAAAGAGTAATCAGCCAATTGTTAACTGAGATGGATGGTTTAGAGATATTAACTAATGTAGTAGTGATTGCCGCTACAAATCGTCCCGATATAATAGATCCTGCATTGTTAAGACCGGGAAGATTTGATAGAATACTGTATGTTTCTCCACCAGATAGAGAGTCTAGATTACAAATCCTCAAAATTCATACAAAGAAAAAACCCTTGTCTGAGGATGTAAATGTTGAAGATTTAGCAAATAAAACCGATGGATATACTGGCGCAGACATTGCTTCTTTAGCATCAGCAGCAGTCATGCTTGCGTTGAGAGAACACATTGCCAAATACCCGGATTCAAAAGAAGCAGAAAAACATACAGATGATCTAAAAATTGGTATGAAACATTTTGACGAAGCGATGAAAAAAATTAGACCTTTATCAAAACAAGAGTTAGATATGTACAAAAATGTTGCAAATCAATTTGGAAGGGTAGACATTTAAAACAAAATCATTTATTTTTTATGAGAAAAACTTTTGTAGACTACTAATTTTAGGCAGTATAGCAGAACCAAGGTTGAATAGAACAATCCTGGCATAAATTACCTTACTAGTTTAAAAGAGAATACAACTTAATTGTAATTCAGATCGCCTTGTGTTTTATGTTTTTCCCAATTTTCAAAAACCCGTATGACATCTTCTCTGGTATCATCCTTTTTCAGTAAATTACCGAGTGCGATGGCTGCTCTAACATCCTTGATATCAGAATTGATCAATAGAATTCCAATCATTTCGTTAATTTCTTGTGGAAATTTATTTTGGAGACAGAAATTAAGAACGTTTAAAAATTCTTCGTCTGAGTATTCATTTAAATGATACTCCTGAAATCTAGATCTTAAAGGTTTTGATAACCTCATTAAACTATTAGAGGTAGCAAATATTTTGACATTTTCAATCCTAAAATCATATCGGGTTTGTTTTAGGGATTTTACAATTCTTCCATCGTTCAACAGTCCAAGCAAAGAACTCATATCATTTTTCCGCAATTTATCAATCTCATCTATAAGTATTAGTCGAGTCTTTCTATTGTAATATAGATTCTCGATAAATCCAGCTCCAGATGTATTCGAAGCATCAAAATATAAAACATTGTTGCATTTCTCCTGTATAGTTGTCATAAACAGAGTCTTTGAAGTTGCTGGTGGACCCACAAGCAAAACATTTACTTGTTCATCAGATATTAATGCGCGATAAAGGTTTTCTTTCATACCATCGAGTCCATATATTTTTGAAAAGAACTGTAAAGCTTGATCTTGTGTATTATTGGTTGAATATTTTTCTTTAATTAATGAAAATCTATCTGATCTTAAACGATTAAACCGGTCTTTTACGTCAAACATTCAATTAACCTATAATATCTTTTTTTGCCCTTAAGCTTTTCCAACTATAATACTATTTTATACATCAATGACATATGATATATGGTTTCTGTTTTTCTGAAATGTTACGAACAAGTGAACAAATCGGTATAAGATTGACCCAAACTTTGAACAAGCGTGGTCGCAATCGACGAAAAATTCTAATAAACTATGGATCATGAATCTTGTCTTTGTCATGGACAAATAGAATGAAACTGTGAATATCTGTCGATTGTCTTGATATGTCACCGTTCCATTGATTTTTCCATATCCAAGAGTTTTTGAATTCGTTTCTCAATAGGGGGATGAGTAGAAAAAAGATTAAAAAGACTTTCTCTTGAAATTGCTGGGATTATGAAAAAAGCACTATAACCTTCAAGGTGTCTTACTTCTCTTGCAGGAGCTCTATCCATATTTCCGCTAATCTTTAACAAAGCACTGGCTAGACTTTTCGGCTTTTGAGTCGATTGCGCGGCTCCCCTATCAGCAGAATACTCTCGATATCTTGAAATTGCCCTAATTATGAGAAAACTCACAATCCAAGTAATAAAAGAAATGGCAATTATGATTAGCATTGCACCGCCGTTATTGCGGTCTCGTCCCGCTCCATACATACTTCCAAAAAAACTGAATTGCATTATCTGCCAAGCAATGGTTGAAAATAAACTTGCAAGAGTGATTACCAATACATCCCTATTTCTTATATGGGTCAATTCGTGTGCCAATACACCTTCGAGCTCATCACGATTCAACAGGTTCAACAAGCCAGTTGTTACGGCAACAACAGAACTGCTATACCCCTTTCCTGTAGCAAACGCATTAGGAACGCTACTATTTACAACTGCAATTTTAGGCTTAGGCTGTCTGTTGACAACTGCAATTTGTTCTACCAATGTATGAAGATCTGTATACTGATCCTTGGTTACAATTTTTGCTCCAGTACTCCAAAGGACAATTCTGTCTGAAAAATACCATTGACTTAGAATAAAGGCAGTAGAAATTAATATTATAGGCAGATACCCCAGACCCAGGTAAACTAAAACCGTTATGAAAACAATATACAAGATGGCCAAAATACCTAAACATGCAATTATTCGTATTGTAATACCAGGATCCCTGTTTTTCCAAGAGTTTGACAATTTGTTCTTACCTTAATATATTGGTCTCTTTCCTATTTAATCGTGATAGAATCCAATTGTGTAACCTATTGAATACGACCCGATTTGAACAATAAATTAGAATTCTACTCTCTATTCTCACCATCATGAAAGAGATTTATGTTGTGATGTGGATATTGAAACTCCATGAATTTCGCAGTAGCCATACCCACTTTTAATCCAAAGAAATAACTCACCAGGTGTAGAGCCAGTGCAATACCAGATGTGACTCCTGCGGAAGTAAAGATTTTTCCATCAATAGTAAAAAGAACGTTCTTTTTTATTATAGCATTTGGTGCTGCATTCCTCAAAAAACTATATGCCCGCCAATGAGTAGTTGCCTTTTTTCCGTCCAATAGACCTGCTTTACCGATCAGGCTTGAGCCGGTACAAACCGAAGCAGTCAATAACGACTTCTGAGAAAGATTTGAAATTTTTTGAACAAGTCGTAAGTTATTTATTTCAGCTCGGGTTCCCCATCCTCCCGGAACTATGAATAAGTCGAGATTTGGACAATTATCAAAGGCGTAGTCAGGCATCAATTTCAACCCACCAATTGCATATTTTGCAGATGATTTTTCCGCCAGTAGGCATATCTTAAAAGGAGAATTGGCACTATCCCTCTTATCCTCATCTAGTCGAGTTACCGAAAAAACTTCAAAAGGACCAGCAACGTCCAAGACTTCAACATCATCAAAAATTAGTATTCCCACGGTTATGAGCTCTGAATTAACTTTTCTTGCGGGATTCGACACATGATGAGTTAGTCATGGATTATTTTAAGTTTCACTAAATTAAATAAACAACTTTTGTTATTCGTTTGTCGGATTTTTTAGAATACTGTGTATCGTCTCACGAATTTGACCTTGATAAAGACTCTAGATCTGAATTTATTGTCTTTCAGGTACCTATTTTCTGTAAGATTAAGAAATTCTTGCATAAAATTTTTTGAAAAGGCTATGTTATCGACTGTTAACTATATATTTATTGTTACTTGATCTTTGTCATGATTATCAACGCGGTTGCAGTCAATAAACCCGGATTAAGACTGGAACCATTCACGTATAAATTAGGATCATTAAAGCCAGATGAAATTGACATTGACGTAGAATATTGTGGTATCTGCCGCAGCGATTTACACATGCTAACCAATGATTGGGGAATAACAAGATATCCATTTGTTCCCGGACATGAGATTGTGGGTAAAGTTGCAGCTATAGGCAGTACGGTAACACACTTAAGTATTGGTCAAAGAGTTGGTGTAGGATGGCGATCAAAGTCGTGTCAAACATGTTTTCAATGTTTGAGTGGACATCATAACCGTTGTCCAAATGGAGAAGATGTAATCGTAGGGAGACATGGCGGATTTGCTAACAAAGTTAGGTGCCAAGGATTATGGGCTTTCCCATTGCCAGATAATTTGGACTTACAATCATCTGGTCCCCTCTTTTGTGGTGGTATCACTGTTTTTAGCCCCCTTATTCAAAACAAGATCAATTCTTGTGATCGCGTTGCAGTTGTAGGAATAGGTGGATTGGGACATATGGCATTGTTATTTTTGAAAGCTTGGGGATGCGAAGTTAGCGCATTTTCCACCAATCCTAATAAATCAATAGAAGCCAAAACCATGGGTGCAAATTATTTTTATGATTTGAATAATATTGACGAAGTAAAGTCTTTAACAAATAAGTTTAATTTAATCATTGTTACCTCAAATGTAGAATTAGATTGGGATTTATTTATTGGCACATTGGCTCCAGAGGGAAAATTGCATATTGTGGGCGCAGTAGATCAAATCAACGCGAAAGTTTTTCCCTTTATTTCACAAGAAAGATCGATTGGGGGTTCTCCCACCGGCAGTCCATCGGATATTTTGAAAATGTTAGAGTTCTGTCAACGTCATGGGATCAAACCAATAATAGAAGAATTCTCATTGTCAAGTGCAAATGAAGCCTTAGACCATTTGACAAAAGGACTGGCTAGATATCGAATTGTCCTAAAAAATGACCTCTAAGGTAGGTATTGTTCTAACACTATATGTAACAAATTTTGTCCCCGATTTTCTTTGTTCCTCAGATGTCGAATTAATTTATCCATTGTTCATGGTTCAGTTATGAAATTAAGAGTATGATCACTCATAAAAGTTACAAATATCAGTTTAGAAACAAATCAGATCTAAATAAAAGGGGTTCCTTACGTCTGGGAAAAACTATAGTTAAAATGTAATTACCTATAATTTACAAAACTACTTTCTAGATGGCAGACTAAATGTAAATTTAGAACCAGTCATTTTATTGTTAGCATCAAAACAATTTTCTGCCCATATTTTTCCACCATGAGCTTCGATTATCTTTCTAGAAATATACAGGCCCAATCCCGTTCCCTTTTTGGATGTGGACACAAATTTAGAGAACAATTTAGGTAATACATCTGAGTCGATGCCGCATCCAGAGTCACTTATGCTCAGTAACAATTCATTTGAGTCAAGAGTATTGAGTATGTTAACATGAATTTTGCCAACTTTAGTAAACTCTACTGCATTTTCTAGCATATTCATAATGACTTGGATTATTCTAACTTTGTCTGCGTAAACCGTGAAAAGGCCACTCTTACAAAAAGTCGTTTTTTTATCATCACAGTCTTTTTGTGGCATATATTCTATTTCCAATTGATCTTTATTTAAGAAATGGAGATTGTTATTGTATTCTTTAACGATATCTATTATAAGTTGTTCTAAATTAAATGTTTCTTTATTTAATATTAGTAATTCATTTTCTAACTGAGTAACATTTAACACTTTGTCAACTAATCTAGCAAGTCTCTTTGTACTCTGATTGATCGTAATTATAAATTTATTACAAGTTTCGATATTGCCTTTCATATTCATTAGTATATCTGAAAATCCCAATAATGATTGAATAGGATTCCTAAGTTCGTGAGCTGCAATGTTTATAAATTCCTTTTGAAGTCTATCTTGCAGTTTTAACTTGTCATATAATTCTGCTTGGTTCCATAGTGCTTCAAATATTGAAGCATAGGATTTTGAAATTCTTATACTGTTCGAATACGAGGAAAGTCCTATTGATTGTATCAGATCCATGGAAGATATATTTCGAGATTCAATCAGTAAGGATTTTTTCTTGTCTACTATTAAGAACCCAATTTCTGTAAGTAGTCTACTATCTAAAAGTTTCAATCTAAAGTTTTCAATTCCATTAAATTGATATTCTAGTTGAATATCATTCAAGTTAGCTGATTCGGAAATTTGATCACAAACTTGGTCAAATATCATCTTGATTTGTTTACGCATCCTATCATCGATTTCTTCGGCGATCAGAATCCGGATATTTAAATCGGGTTTGTTTGACGCGATAGTTTTGATTAATTCGATCATTCCAATATCCACCTGCCTAAGAAAAGAATTAAAGCTTGGCAGAATCCCCAATATCTCTGTTTCTGCACAAGATATTAAAGTCCTCATAAGGTTCACTAATTCATCTGGATCTTCAATTGTCTCTATGAAAGATAGCTCCGTTTCATTCTCCAATGACTTTATTATGCGGTCTGGATCTTTGCCATTTTTCCATAATTCAGTGAATACTTTTGAGAAATGGTTCAAATATGAAGGATCGTTACTATATAAGATACTGTCGGTTGGATCATCCATACCTGTTCTCTTTATGGCTACAGCCAAATCACAATCCGTAATCATATAATTTATTGAGAGAATTTCTTTGCTATGTTTGATTTCTATTCCTAATTTAAGTAATTTTTTTATTAGTTCGAAATTATCTCTATTAATTTCAGCGAGGATTCTTATCTTTTTGTGTGGCACTATATTCTTGCGTTGCAATGAAGACGTTAGGAACTTGGTCAAATAGTTCTTGCTGTATTTGAATCCTTCAATCGATGTGCAGATGCTAATGTCAGAGGCGGGTGTCAAAATCTTAGATATTACATTCTCTATTACCATATCAGTTGATCCCTCAATCAGCTTTGTTTCATAGAGTTTGATTCCCTCTTTTATTTCCCTAATTCTCCTCTGAGCTGGTATCGCATTCTTCCACAGTGTGTCAAATACAAATTGACCTTGTTCTACGACTTCATCTACATTGCTATGAATGACCTCGGTCAGGGGCTGTGCTTCTTTAAGAACAGTAGTAGCCATATACTCCGAGTCATTTACGGCGATTCCACCTTTGAGACTATCTAAGTGTCTTAACTCGCTTACAATCTTAATCAGTTCTTCACAATACTCCAAGTTATCTCTTGTAATGATTGTTATACACCGTATTTTGCCACCACGTGATAAAATATCCCGATATCCATTATAATACTGAGGAATTTTAATTACGATTGATGGAGCTCTATCGTCAAAGGTAATGTCCATTTTAGTACGAGTATTTTTCATGAATTCTACGCCTTTCCCGACTGCGTTCTCAGCTCCGTATAGGATTTGAGTATTTTTGTGAAGATGAAGTCTCTGATGCGATAATGCCTTCTTGTCATGCTCGCCGGAGGTCAAGAATACCATTTCTTATTGTTGGAGATATATAAAACATATAGAGAACATCCAATTCACACGAATTAATAATAATAATGATATACAACCAATCAAAATAGAAATAATGAGAATTAAACTTTTGATATTGTTTAAGATATAGGAATCATAACTTGTCACAAGTTATATTTTCAATATGCCCGCAATGGATTCATTATATAGCCTAGTAGGTAACCAAGTTTTGATATCTAAATAGTACAATAGACAATCAATAGACTAACCAGGTATCTACATTTCATACATGTAGTAAGCAAGCATCTTTCATATTTTGATCGTTATAATCTCCAAAACGGCAATAAAAGAGCAATATTTAGGGTTTATAGAATAATGACTATTCAGCTAGTTTAGGACACGTGACTGCTCAGGGCATCTTTGGATATATCCTGAGTAAGATATCTAGGTTCATTTCCAAATAAACTTTCTCGAGTAATTCATAAACTCGCATTCATGCTTGTCCTCATCAATATTTAAAAACTATCAATTTTGATTTGAGACGGTTACTAAATAACACCTACTAATATCGCAAATTTTGTATTTTTGTCTATAGAATTAGACTTGGTTTGGATTATTATCTATTATTGACTTTGCCTTTTTGAAGATTTTAATCCACATTGGCCAAGTTAAAAGGCCAGTATTAGTGTTCCTTTTACTTGGATGATAAGAAACAATAAGTACTCTTTCATCCCCGTCTGAATAAATACCACCATGACGAAATTTCAAGCCGCGATTATTTGTTAAATTGCAATAAGAATCTAATGCAATTTTACCCAAGATTACAATTACCTTTAACGTTCCTTTCAATACGGAAAGTTCCTTTCTTAAATGTGTAGCACAGTTTAGAATTTCATTATATGTGGGCTTATTATTTGGAGGTGCACATTTTACTACAGAGGTGACATACGCATTCTTTAACACTAATCCATCGTTTATAGATACACTATTTGGGATATTTGCAAAACCGGTTTCAAACATTGCCCTCATAAGCCAATCGCCAGAACTATCTCCAGTAAACATTCGCCCTGTTCGATTCCCACCATGTGCAGCAGGAGCTAGTCCAACTACTAATAGACTAGCTTTAGAATCACCAAATGAAGGCACGGGTCTGCTCCAATAATCGTCCTGGCTAAATTTAGATTGCTTACTCATCCCAACCGAATGTATATATTCGATTAGACGAGGACACAACCTACAATTTCTAATATCTTGTTGTATGTCTAGCAAATTCAAATTAGTAGGTATCTGCATACTTTGAAAACCATTCTTTTATATTTGATATTGACCATATGATTTTTGTGTTTTATTTAGCGAAGTTACTTTAATATTTTAAGTGGTAGTCGATATTGCATCTACAGAACAAAAATTATCGGGGGAATAATATATATAAATATTATCGAGCACAAAGGCCACTAAGTATTTTATAGTTCCAGAATCGGTCGAAATATTGTTACAAAGGATGAAAGGATGGCTGATGGATACAGGTACGTCTAATTTGTAATGACGGAACCGTTAAAAAACAAAGGAATGAAATAATATTTGTCAGGTATCCACAAACCAAATTTCAGTATTGGATAGTTACTGAACCCATGAGACATTAATCGAAGGAAGTATTTTTCTACTGTTAAGGATAAGAATGGGGACGATTTAGATTGCAAAATATTGGAATGGATCGAAAGAGGTTATGAAAAGGACTTGAAAGTAAAGGAGGATAGAAAACTTCAAGATCTCATAGAAGAGATTTTTGATCAATTAGTGTATTTGAGATTTAAAGGTTTATTTTCAGGAATTTTATCGGTTTACTGATGGGGATAACATCAAGATCCATAGCCGTAAAAAGAAATAGGAATATGGAATCAACTTGTGATGTGATTGTCCCAATACCAACATGCTTGCGATCGGCTAGCTGATAAACCGTGTAACAAAGAAGCACTTGTAATCTTATCATTCATTACTTTTTTTGATGTTGCTATCAATTAATCAAGAGTTAAAGAAAGTATACGAGGTCAATGGCACATAATCACTTTCTTCACCTATGACATTGTCTTCAACACCAACGGTTTGAGCATATAGTACCATTGTCAGGATTTTATCTTTTACATTTAATGTATCAGGGATTTGGATTTCGAGATTAATATCCTCTTCATTTAGCTCCCATTTGTTTGCCTCGATAATTCTATATGTACTATCTTCCTTTTCCTGGACATATTCTAAATCCGGAGGTAATGGCTTTGACACCATTAACTTTAGATCTCCAAAATCATAACTATTTTTATCTCGATTCTTCTCATAATCTAGTTTAGTAGGGAACTCGTCCAAAAAGAAAGACACATGGTTGATTTCAAAATTGAAGTTATCTGGATCATTGATTCTTGCCTCCAGTTTAATAGCATCATCATTCTTCATTATTGTAAAGTCAGGTCTTAGATAATGATTTTCGAAATTTTGAACCATAACGAAGTAATAGTCATTGTACGCGATCCCAATACTTACATGTGTATGATACTTGTTTAAGATATTGTTCTTGTGTCCATCATTGCAACATAGTTTGTCATTATACATCATAGAATGTTGCAAACCACTAATTGCTTTGAATCGATCAATTACTGGACAATAGAATCTTTTTTGATCGTAACATTGATCGGATACAGGGTAATAATTTTCAGTCCCATTTGTAATGACGTAACTTATTTGACCTATATTTTGTTGCACATAACCGGTTCCATTATAGAAAGAATAAAGCATGTATGGCTTAAATCCCTCTAAGCTCAAATGAGATATAGTCTTCGTTCGTAATAATTCATTTGCATGAATTTGAGCAGCAGTATTATTACTTAAAAATAGCAAAGGAAGATCATATTTTTTTCGATCATCATTAATTTTGGATAAGGCGAAATTTTTTAAATCATTAAGTAATCTTAAATGATGCCAATCATCATTCAATAGTATAGATTTCGATGCATATGTCAAAATTACACTATTGAAGGTTAAAACGATGATCAAAATCAACCCAACTAATAATGGTTGGTATTTTATTAGCATGGATAATAAAAGACCCCTCAAAATAATATTTTTATTTTTTGTGATAATCGTGTAGTAGAATCTTTCTGACAAATCATGTTATGATCAAATAATATTTCTGATTCCAGGTTATTAGATTCACTTTCTAGCAGTTTCGCTTGTTGATCTTTGTATCGTCTGTAATCTTTTATTATCAAAAATTTTTTTTAAGATTATGTATTACTGACCCCAAGTCGATTCCCCCTTCCCAGATAAATTGGCCAATCAAATTACATCTTGTCGTTAACAAGGATCAAACCACTTTCAACTACTTCAAAAATATGAGGATTCGTCCATTTCTTAAATTGACAATGCTTCTCTTCGTCAACAAGTTTGTAGCAGAATGAAAGATTATATTCAAAGTCCATGTTCTAATCTAACATATTCATTTCCCTCATTATCTTGATCGTGAAACGTTGTGTACAGCCTCATTACTGAATTGATTTGATGATGAGAAATGATAAGGACTTCTGTTCATTTGATTCGACGTCCTCTCGGCATTTTCCGCACGAAAAACAATTATTGATAACGACCAAGGTTCACGAATTGTAATTAATGACTTTGGAAAAAGGCTAAGTGTGAGAGCAGTAGAATCAGGTGGAGTAAGTTGGATTAACCGAATACCTAATTCTAATAAAGTGTCCTTAACGAACTTGAACCCTAGTTTATCAAACCTTGAGTTTAATGATTCCTCTTGAATTTTTTAAAAAAATAATTATAGAAGAAATATTAGTAATCATGTCGTTGACAAAATTGTTCCAATTAAATCCATTCGTCACTGACTATTTGATAAATTTTTTTTCGTATGTCATCTAAATTGGTCTTTTCAACAATTAACCCTTGTTCTTTCAACTCTTCTAGGCCTGTCTGAACTGTTCTTCTCGGCAAATTCGTAATATTAATTAGGTCGCTTTGTTCCATAGAATTTCGGGTTTTGATGACATAATAAATAAACTTGGTTGCTGGACTCCCTTTTGCAATCTTCTTCATACTGGAGATGCCATAACTGGATCTTGAAAGAAACCCCTTTCTTTGTGACTCTATAGACATGACGTTATCCAAATTTATTTCACCCAAGTTTACTCTTTGTCCAAACTCAGCTATTAGAGCCGATTGTTGAATCTCCAAAGGAGTTTCGAAAATTATCCTATTTGGTGAAATCTTAGATGTCACTGCACCAACTACATTCCACTTTATATTACCTTTTTCATCGTAAATACTCACAGCATATCCCAAATTACCCTCCAACAGAATCTTCTCTGAACCTACATCAAGAGCTTCGTTGATTTTTGCAACCGTCTGATCAAAAGACATTTGTCGCCTGGGATCCTTTTTGCCTATTTTCCATAGAGGTTTGAGGTTTTTTGAAAATAACTTTTCAGATATCTGTTTCTTTTTTTCAATAGATAATTCTATATTATTTTCGCCAATTTCAATGATATCGAACCCTAATCGATGTACGTCTTCAACATATGTATCAAATGATTTTTCCAACAAAGCGTACTCTGTAAGAGTACTACCAACAGATACCAAAATATTGTAATCGTGATAAAAGGAAATTCGCTTTGCTAATTGATCGTCGGAGATCATTAATGGCAATGCGCCATAAATCTTGACCATATCAATATGTGGGGAAATTATCTTGAAATTTTCATTATCAAATCCCTGAAATTTATCTACTATATAAGAAATCCCTTCAGCACGTGGTTTTTGCCAATCAATCCTCTTGATAGATAAATGGTCGAGCATATCTATCAATAAAGGTACCTATATATTGATATTCCATAAATTTGCAAAGAAATTTCTGAACATGTTATACGGATTAATGTATGCTCTCGTCAAAAATCAAATTGCGCTATTAAAAAATATTGTAATGATCATGTCCTAGTAAATAGTTAGATTATGTCCATATATTCTTTAACAACGATGCTAAATAACTTCAATAGAGTCTTCAGAAAACCCCTTGGTTAACAAAAATTCTGTGACCTTTGAGCGGTGGTCACCCTGTAACACTATTATACCATTTTTTGCAGTTCCGCCTGTCCCAATTGTTTTTTTTAACTCATGAGCAATTGACTCCATTTGACCTTGGTCAGAAAATCCCTTGATGTTTGTTACTCTTTTTCCTCTTTTAATCACATATAGCTGGACTGTAATTTTTAATTCATCTTCATCGAGTCTTTTTAATAAGTCGCCAAAAGAATTATCATCTTCTAACGGAAAAGATTCAATCTTATTTTTTTTTGAACCTGATGGTTTCTCTTTTTTTATCTCGGATATATTCTAGCTACCTAACCATGATATTTAATTTTTGTTATGTATTTGGTACATGTATTACTTTGTTATTGATTTATTAATAAAGATCTTCAAGAAGGCCCTAGCATCATAAAATAGAAATTGAGATTTATGAGAGAAGTATTTCGATAAATGAGACTAAATTGGTATTTCATCTATGTAGATCAAGACATTTCAGATGCAAAAAGTAAGGTAAAAAGAGATTTTAAATTTGTATCGCTATTATTACATAACTTCCTTTATTAAAGCTGATTAAGTTTGCAATTTTGGCCTTGAATCCATACTTCTTATTCCTCAATCTCAGGATGTCGTTTTTTTCAATAGACTCAACAATATGAGCTCTTCCTGAAACCCATGTTCCTGTAGGAGTCCCCTTGTAATCACAAGGAGCAATTTTTACTTCATTATTAATCTTGATTCGTTTTACCTTGCCCGTTTTTTCTTTAGTTACTACATATATGATATTATTTTTTTGAACAAACCAGACTGGAGTCTTGACCCCATGTTTATCCTTTCGATATGTTTCAAGGTTTATATATGAAGAGTTATTAAATAGGGAATTTTCTCTGGTCACAACAATAATAAATGATTACAAGTTATAAACAGTTGTTGGGTCTAATAAAGCCCTCCTTTTATGAACTAAAATTATTGTTAATAGAATGTTGCCATTGGTGGTTTAACAAGATAACATGTGCCTGATCCAAGATTTTTCTATGGAATTGAGAAAGTTAATCTTTTCACTTTGATAAATTTCAAATTCCACTGGTTTTACCCATTATTACTCCAAATCTCAAAAGCTAAATTTGCTAAAATCAGTGACCAAAATCAAGGATTACGCTGTGATATCAACATATATACTTATTTTCATTGAAATTAATATAGATTTATGCCATCATTTAATTTTTTTAAAAGAAAGGGCAAAGACATTTCAAAATTAAACAATAAACTAAATGATACTCAAGTAAACATGCCATCTCCATCATCACAAAATCTGGGAGATACATTGACGATTGAAGATGCACAAGATTTGCTAAACAGAATAGATAATGGATTGACTCGGAGTCTTTTGTTGGGTTTGGAAAAAACGTTTCAAGATACAAATCTAATTTTTCAACACATCAATGTCATTGCACAGGATCTGGAGAATGAAGAAATAGAGGTTGAAGAAGAAAAACTTGCACCACTTGTCAAGAATACTAAGAACACTATAGTAAGGGCATTAAAAAGGGAGTCTTCAAATAACATACCGATTCCCAAAACATTTGATGAGTTTGTAAAATTTAAAGAATCACTTGATGCTTCTATTAATAGATTCGGTGAAGTTACTAGTTCTCACAGCCGGATAGTAAATATGTTCATGAAGAAGCACGCAAATAGTTTGAGAGGTGATTTAAAGAAGATAAGCGACATTTCAGAAAAATTAAGTGACGAATTTGAGGAGCTATCCATGGAAAAAAGGATCGTGGAAGAATGCAGGTCTAACCTCTCAGTTTTGAAGGCTAACATGGATGAGAGGGAGAAATCTGTAGGACTATTAGAAAAAATCGATAAAGACTGCATACAGATAGAAGAAGAAATTAAAAAAAAGGAATATGAAATAAATAAACTAAGATCATCATCAGATTATTCAAAAGCTTTGAAATACCTACAGGAAAAAGAACAGATCGAAAAAGAGAAAAAGATTTTAATAGAAAAATTAAATCGAATTTCAAGTCACTTGTCCAAGGCAGCAAACAAATACTCATACGGTTTAACAAAATCCACTATTGAAAAAATCGACACTATTGTGAATAAACCTTCAGAGATAGCATATAAACAGGATATGTCAGAATACTTGAATCTAGTGAAGGAAATGAAAGAATCTGTTATGTCAAACAAAATTATCTTGAAGGATTCAAGCAAAATTATTCAATATTTCGATATACTAAATGCTGAGTTACCAAACTTTAAGAACGCAATCCTAAAACTTGATTTAGAGATAAACAAGTTAAAGGATAAAGAGAAGGTTGCTATTCTAGATAAACTTAGTCAGAGTCAAGAACAGAGCAAACAAGAAGTCGAACGTCGTATGGCAGAAAATCAAAGAAAGAACGAGATTTTGAAAAACAACTCAAAGATTGAAGAACAAATAAAGATAACTAAAAGAAATATCGAAGAACAATTACAAAGGTTATCTGCAAAGAAATACAAGATAATCATAAATATTGAATAATCAACCGTAATTATTTTTAAGTCACGAGGGGGAAGCCATTCCTCGACCTTAGAATGAATAATGAAATAAGCAAAGAAATCGCACCAAAACTAGAACAATAAATTGGGAAATTTAATGCGAGAACTTTTCTATTATGGATTGATGCTGGGGATAAACTGACAGTAATTCCGATTTCTTGCCCAATTCAAAATCCGAAAAATCAAATCCTGGTGAGACAGTACAACCAACTAAAGAAAATGATTCTTTGTCTTCCACTTCAGCACAGAACCATGAATTTTCCCTAATTACATAATGCAGGTAGCAGTCATCATCCTCAATGTTATGCCCCAATTTTATTATTGTAGCATACTGTTCATCACTTAAGATATATATAATCAAAGGACTTCCAAGATAGAAATGCCAAATCTCATCATTTCCAACCCTATGTAAAGGAGAGAATTGATTTTTATTCAACAAATAATAAATTAGTGTAGAAGCAGGGCGTAATTCCCTATCTGAATTTCTCTTACTATCTGTTTGGTCCATGTCTTTATTGTACATTAATAATTTATTATATGAAACGAAAACAGTAGATCGATATGTTTCTTTGAAATTTCCACCTTCATATGGATGGGCTTGCAAATCCAATTTCTTTATTATGAATTCAGAATCGATCAACAAATACCAAATAATTCTATCATATTAAAATTATTCTTCACAAGCTGTTGTTCTTATACTACGAGTACATCACAGTTTTGGTGTGCTAATAGATTTTGGATACCGTTCCATAGCAGTAGTTTTTTATTCACATCAAAATTCTTTACGTCCCAGGATTTGAACCCAAAATTGGATCCGGTCCGCCAGAAATTTTTTCTGCACGATATAAGATGCGAACAAACCTACCCTCACCAAAATTTTCAGTAGGTTAAGATATCTTTTTCTAATAAATGTAACACCTCTCGTTGACTTCAATTTTGCATTTGATAAACCTTCTTAAAATTATTCAAAAAAAAGATAATCTATTCTTGAATATTAGAAATAACTATATCATGAATACCTTGGGGTATCGATAATTCTAACAAGGTCTTATTGTCAACATTTCTCGCGCTTGGGGTATCGATTGACAAGCCATCAATCGAAATGGTGATGGGTACTTCTTGAATGGGCATCAGTTGTAGTGACAACGATCCAGGATAGGGATAGATATTATTGATCGTAAATCTAAATTGGTTACTACTACTATTGTAATTTAAATAATCAATCTGGATCAAACTAGAAAATTTGTACCCTAATACCTTTGATGAAGAGATATTCACTATTTGAAAGTCATCGATATTCATATCGTCGATATCGCCACCAACACAACTGTAAAAATAGACACTATTTTCTATGGCAGGATCTGGAACAAATGCAAAATTACGGGTTTCATATGGTTTCAAGTTTGAGATTACCGTCTTCACAGAATCGATTTGAGTGCTATTTTTGTCGTTAACAATTGCAAAGAGAGTTATATTATTTATCTGGATGGGGCCGGTATTTGTTATGTTCCCATACAGCTCATTATGATTACCTTGAGGGACAACAGGATATTCCAATTTGAATGTATTAAGCTTGGTGTTAGGCACACTTACGTTTCTACTTTCAAAAATAAATGGTTCTGAGTTTATAGCATCAGGGAATATTGTTGAATTGATTTTAAATTTGAAGGGGAAAGGTTCATTATTTTTGGATAATATCGAGTTATATGGTTCCTCAATTATAATTTCGTTACTGCCGGTAATATTATTATAAGCATTTACGCCTATTGACACTGACTGAGGAAAATTTTGGAAATCTGATTTTGCAACGGAACCAACAATAATTGCATTATTGTCGCTATCAAAATATGAAGAATAATATTTTACGAAAGATCTAGGATTTTCGGCTACAATAAATTCCGATTCATTTGTAAGACCAATAACTTGTGAAGGACAATATAAAATTGTTATAATCGTAAGAAAAATGACAATAAACAAAATAGAAAAAGAATGATTGTATGTTTTTGGCAATCACAAGATTATCGCTAAAATCAAAATATAAGTTTTGTTATCAGTCGAAAACAATAGACTAAACAGAGTTTGATAGGCTTGTTCACAAAATGTCCTCTAAAAATACGGATCTAAACCAAATTGGATTTACAATCATCACTACACAAGATAACCTAGAAACAGTTTATCTAGCTATTTGTTTTCATAGTTAAACGTGAATAATCATAATTACAAAAAGTTCACCAAGATTTTGGTCCCGATAGATGGATCAACAAATTCAATGAAGGCTGCAGAGTATGGCGCAGATATTGCTCAAATATACGGAAGCGAAATGGTCGTTTTGCATGTCTTATTTTCTCACAGTGGATTTGCGTTTCATACCGAAACTGTTACTGGAACCATTACAACTAGTTCACTAGATGATCTAAATACCGAAGCAAAAAATGAAGCGGAAAAGTGGTTTAATCAAGTTAACAAGATAACAGAAAGGACTAAGATTAAGGTAAAATCGGAGGTAGTTCTTACTGTAATTTCGATTGTGGAGGCTATTTTATCATATGCAGAAAAAGAAGGCATAGATCTGATTATTGTAGGTTCTAAGGGAAGATCGGGTTGGAAAAAACTGATTCTTGGAAGCGTCGCTTCGGGCATATCGACTTATGCACATTGTCCAGTATTGATTGTAAAATAATCACATGGGAAAAAACTAGCATGAAATCAAAGTAAACTAGTGGCTCAAGTACCACACTCAAGGGATCCACTACTATTATAGCAGATTCTGTTAGGATTATAACATACTTGATACAATTACCATTGAAATCATTGTTATAGTGAGAAAACCAAACATGAGGTAAGGCATGCCTTTAACTAGAACTATTCCTTTTTGTATATTTGATTTTGAATATGATAACCTTGTGCGTGTTCCAAGTAAAATGTGATAATATACGACGAGAGATAAGGATCCCGATGTCAAGATAAGTATACCCTTTGTTGTAATTACAAGAGTATGACCACCGAAATCAAATAATAACCAAAACAAGATCAGACCACTGACAATAGAAATAGTAGATGCAATAAGTATTATCTTGCGTATTCTTGGTAAGACAACTGACAAATTTCCTGTTCTATTGACGGGTCTAATTACAAAGATTACAACAAATGTAGTACTCCACCATAAGAGAGAGAAGATCAAATGGATACCTTGGATTAGTGCAATAAATTCGCTAATCAAGATGACACGATAATTACTCCCTAATCAAATTTCTAAATGTTTCTAAAGTCTATTTGATATAATTCAGATTTGGCACTAAAAGAATAAATTATTTTTCAACCAGTTATTTAGCCTAAGGATTTGTACAGGAGTTAGTTGGGCAATCCTAATGGAAGCGATATCAGAAATAGCAGATATATCTAAATTGTCTTTGTAATGCTTTTTATAATACTTCAAAACAAATGAGACCGTTTTTTTCCTGAAGGAAAATAAGAATTGTATATCATTTATGATCTGTATATCTAGAGGAGAATTCTTTGGGCATATTTCTACTAAAAGTGAATCAACCTTAGGTTTTGGAGAAAACGACGATGCAGGAACTTTGAGCAAAACGGTAATTGAAAACCTATATTGAGACAAAATAGAAATTGCTCTATAATTTTCTTCTCCGGGTTTAGATAGGAGTTTTTCGACAAATTCTCTCTGGAGCAAGATAATTCCACGTTTGAATCGTTTCTGACATAACCATGACAATGCTCTCCTGCTTTCATAATAAGGCAAACTTGAAAAGAAAACATCAAATTGGATATTCAATTTTTCATTTAGACCATCGAGGTTGAACAACTCTAAATTTTCAAATTTCAAAAGTTTTTTAGATCGTTCATATACCTTTGAATCCAATTCAAACGAGTGTACGAACCTAGATATTTTACAGAGCTTCTTAGTCAAAGCTCCATTGCCTGTTCCCACCTCATAAACTACATCTTCTTTGCCAATTCGAGCAAGTTCTACTATATTATCTATGGTTTTTGTATCGACTAGAAAATTCTGGCCCAAAATTGATTTATGCTTCATTTAACAATTGAAATTTATTAAATACCGGAATTCACATTCAGAACCATTTGGATATATTATTTTCTGACAAAAATATTCATTCGAGTTTCTCCTGAAATCTCATCATAAATTCTTTTAGCAATTAACTTTGGTGCATCACGTAGTCCTGTCCTTTCCTGTAGGTCCAAAAAGGACTCAAATTTGCGCTTTTCTCGTTCTTCTAAGATAGATTTCATGTAAGTTTTCCCTATACCGGGAATAAGTTCCAAGGAATGAACCCGTGGAGTCATAGGTTGAGAAGAATTAAAGTAATCTATAAATCGCTTTTCATTAACAACTACAATTTTTTCAATTACTGTAGGTAATTCATTTTTTGCTGATTGAGATATATGAGTATAGTCCAATCTCCCCAATACACTTACAATTTTTTCCCTTCCATCTTTGCCGATATATACGCGCTCACCAATGCTAAATTTCTCATTATTGACCCCCAGCAATTCCAATAAAGTCAAATGTTCTTCCCCAACCGCATGAATAATGACTCCTTCTCTCATTCTAACAATCGAAGATTTCCCGTTTTGGATGTAATCCAAAATATAGGCGTATTCTTCGAATTTGCGAGGAGCAAAATTATCTCCATGTCTGCCGTAATTATCTCTATTTGAATTAAACCTCGACAAGATACGTTTACCTTTACTATTATACTTAGAAACGACTTTTTATTTAACTTTCAACGTTAGATGGAGATTTTACTACTTCGGCTTCTTCCTTGTTCTTTGAAAGTAATATTGATTTAATCTTTTCTAACTTTTCTGTTACTATTAATTTTTTCCAGCCGAAAGTAAATGCTCTCAACTCCTCAATCGACCTTGGCATGACATTCACCAATTCTACAGATTCTTCGTTTGTTAAATCGCTCTCAGAAGCAAGTTTGTCGACCATCTCTTTTGCATGTTCGTATTCAACTTTTGAAAACTTTTTGGAATAATCATAAGTCCATCGTTGAATCTGATCCATTTCATCCATTGGTATTGTTTCTAAGATCTTTTTTACTTCTGACAAAGTGACAATCTCCCTTTTTATTACTTCTGGCAAATCCATCACACACTTTATTCTTAACTTGTTATTGGTCGAATGTGATTAAACTTTGTTTGCAAGTATTTCGGCTTGCTGCCAAATTTGACCATTACCTTTAATGTACGTCTACCAACCTCTTCTACAATTCCCACTTTACCTTGGAAGCGCCTATGTGGCATAGTATTATGTTCACTTGGGTCGATATCCACAACTACTTTATCTCCTGGCTTGTATTCGATTAATAGATAAGATACCCCGGTAATTCTATTATCTTTTGTCAGTACCGACCTAGATTTTCTCCTAGTTCCGTGAGATGAAGGCATAATTCTCTTTTGTGAACACCCTAATAAATATTATTTACAATAGATATTTGTCAGTGCTAAACTTTTTTAGGATCGGTAATCCCTGATTCGTCTATAGAAAACACTATTTCACTTTCAGGATGATTTGGCGAGTCCACCATTCTGGCTATTCTATTCCTGTTGGATTTTCTAAGAAAAATTCTATAGGTGCTTGAATGAGCAAAGATGTTTCCACCAGCGGCTTTGAATGAAATACTTCCGAAACCTGTTTCTGGAGAAGACTGTACTTGATTGGCGAGCAATACAGCAATTTGATGTGTTTGAGCTATTCTCATAATAGAATGTACCAGTTTATTCAATCTTTGTTGCCTAAATGAGAGTGCAGATAGTCCGAGAAACTCAGAACGATACAAAGCGATAGCAGAATCAATTATTAGCAGCTTTATATTTTGAGATTCAATTATGCGGCGAGATTCAGACAGAATAAGTTCCTGATGTGAGGAGCTATAAGCTTTTGCAACAATGATATTATCAAGTATTTGGCTCGGGTTTTGACTTCTAGCTCTGCTTATTGTTTCGATTCTCTCTGGCCTAAAAGTGTTCTCAGTATCAATATATAGAGCTCCACCATCGAGTCCTCCTTGCTTTCGATTTAGTTGAACTGTAACACTTGCAGTATGACACAATTGTGTTTTTCCCGAGCCAAATTCCCCGTAAACCTCGGTGATTGCGCCTGTTTCTATTCCACCACCTAACAGCTTATCAAAATTCTGGGACCCGGTCGAAATCCGACCGATTTTTTTTCTCTTGTCATATATGGTAGTTGCCGGAGTAAACCGCTTTTCCATTATTCCTATATCCTCCAGGTAAGATATAGCTTGATTATATATGAAATTAGAATCATCCATGTTGATTCCCGACTTTATAGACAATTCAAATGGCCCTTCTGTCACTATATCTTTGATGGACAGTAATCCAGATTCCTTTAGCTGAGAAAGTAATTCAGCAGAGAGATCACTCAACATCTCAACGGAAAAAGATTCTTTCTTTGATTTCTCATTAAATGACGAATTATCAGGGTCCAAACCATCATTCAAAGTATAGAATAGGTTTGCCAACTCCAATATTTCAATAATACTAAATAAATAAATTGAACAATATAATGGATGAATATATGTAAAATTATTATTATATTAAATGACTCTTGTTTAAACACTCAATATTAGTTTATTGCATTTTATCAAACAATATCACGGTAGAAATAAACTATATTAGATTAACGAGTAACAGAGAAGGTTAGACGTGATAGTTGACCTAAACTTGAAAGATAAAAAGGTGCTTGTCATAGGTGCGGGCAGAGAAGGCTCCAAAAGAATTGAGAATCTTTCAAAACAGGGTTGTCAAATCATCGTTCTAAGCGAGGCTGTCAATGTATTGTTATACGAATTAGAAGATGTTGGAAGACATCCGATAGTAATTATTAGAAGAAGAATCAAGGATATAGATTTTCTAGACAAATTTAATGATATTTTTCTCATACTTGCAGCTACTAATGATCAGTCTCTCAATATGACCATAGTAAAAGAAGCTAAAAAAAGAAATATTCTTTCTTATAGCATTGACGACCCATCGTCTGCCGATCTCTTTTTCACATCGACAATAAATTTTGATGATGTTATTCACATATCAGTTTCCACATTAGGAAAAAGCCCTTTGATGAGTAAAATAATAAGATACAAGATCGAAAACAATATAAAAAATATAATAGGGCAAAACGATATCGATAACATAATAATTCAAGAATTTGCCAGAGAACAGGTTAAGAAGTATATAAAGAATCAACAAGAAAGAAGAAAATTTTTGTATGGTTTACTTCATGATAGTGAGATTCAAGAATTAATATCCAAAAAAAACATTGATAAGGTCAAAGAAAGAATCATAAGAACATTAGACAAATGGGAGGGCAACAAGATCGGATGACGCTTTATTTGGGAGTACAATCATCACAATTTGTCAATTTAAGGGTGACCTTCAAGAACTCCCCAATTCATATTTTAGAAAAATTTGCTTTTAAGGATATTTTTGGCGCTCATCAATATCTGTTGAATTCATCTGAATTACAAGAGTGCATTATCTTGCAAACATGTAACCGTGTAGAAGTTTATGGAGTGGGACCAAACCCGCAAATAGAGAGTATCATTAGAGGCTGGTCTGCTCTAATAGATCTACCAATAGACGAAGTTGAGAATAACGTCATCACCAACGATGGAGAGGAAGCTGTAAGACATTTAGTAAAGCTTACCTCCGGATTAGACTCTTTGGTGATAGGAGAGGATCAAATTTTAGGTCAAGTAAAGAGATCACTTGAATTTTCTAGGAAGAATGGATTTGCAGGTCCAAACCTTAACGTTTTGTTTGACAAGACAATCAAGATAGGAAGCAGAGTCCGTGCGCTTACTGGTATTAACAAAGGCAGTACATCTGTTGGCTCCATGGCAGTAAATTTAGCTTGCGAGTATTTTGATGATATTAAGGAAAAAGAGATTCTACTTATAGGATCTGGAGAGGGAGCAAGCTTGATCGCAAAATCTTTAAAGCAACGAAACATGAGGTTTTTTGTTACTAGTAGAACCTTTGAAAGAGCACGTTCTTTTGCTGAAACTGTTGCAGGTTCCCCAATACCTTTTGAAGCGGCACTAGAGAAATTAAATGAGAACATAGATATAGTATTCATTTCCACTGTAGCGCCTTATTACCTCTTAACCTATGAAAGAATTGCTAATATGATGAAGAACAGAAATAAAGGATTGATGATTTTTGATTTGTCTAACCCCAGAACTGTTGAAGATAGGATCGCGATGTTAGAAAACATCAAGCTAGTTAACATAGATCAAATTTCAGAAATAGTTGAAAAAAATGTAGGTAGGAGAAAAAAAGAAATCCAGTCAGCTGAAAAAATTATAGACGAAGAGATAATAACCATCAAAGAAATGCTAAAAAGAAAGAGCTCCGAGCCGGCTATAATAACAATCTTTAAAAATGCAGATTCGATAAGGAACAAGGAATTAAAAAAAGCTTTGTCATTAATCGGTAATAGAATGAATGAAAATGACGTCAAAATACTCGAACAATTTTCCTATGCGCTAGTAGAGGGAATTTTGTCAACGCCCATGAATAATCTAAGAAAAGAATTTTCAAATAATAAGAACGAAAATGAATTGATAAATTTAGCTTTGAAATTATTCAATTATGAGAAACCATAAATCCCAATATGCCTAGACGTGATGGAAAAAATAATAGGAACCCTTCCATGAATAATCCAGAGTTTTTAAACTACGATCATCAACAGAGTTACAATATTTTTCCAAAAATGAGACTGAGACGATTCAGAAAGAATTCTGCGATTAGAGACCTGTTTCAGGAAATACGATTGTCTTCAAAAGATCTAGTATTACCCTTATTTGTTCAAGAAGGTCTAAAAAGTAATCAACCAATAGACTCGATGCCAGGTGTTTTTAGATTTGCACCTAATATGGTAACACATGAAATTGAGGAATCTGTGAGGAGTGGGATTAATGCAGTAATATTGTTCGGTTTGCCCAAAAAAAAAGACGTGTTTGGAAAAAGCTCCTATGACGATAAGGGAGTTGTTCAACGTACAATAAAAACGATTAGAGATGGTTTTGGAGACAAAATTGTGATCATGACTGACGTATGTTTATGCCAATATACAACACATGGACATTGCGGAATCATTGTTGAAGATGAGATAAACAACGATAAAACGATTGATACCTTATCAAAAACTGCTTTGAGTCAAGCTAAAGCAGGGGCAGATATAGTTGCCCCCTCAGCTATGATGGACGGACAAGTTAAGAAAATTAGAGATTTGCTAGATGAAAACGGTTACACAAATACCCTGATTATGGGATACTCTGCCAAACAGGCTTCTTCTTTTTTCTCACCATTTCGAGATGCGGCACATTCCAAACCAGGATTTGGAAACAGACAATCCTATCAAATGAGTTACTCTAACCCACGAGAGTCAATTAGAGAAATTGAATCTGATATAAATGAAGGGGCGGATGTCCTGATGATAAAACCAGCTCTTTCTAATTTAGATTTGATTCATGAAGCAAAAACAAAAACGCTACACCCAATTGCGGCTTACAGTGTTTCAGGCGAATACTCAATGATAAAGGCAGCTGCTATCAACGGCTGGATAGATGAGGATTTAGCTGTTACTGAATCTATAACAGCAATAAAACGAGCGGGAGCTGACATAATTATATCATATTACGCAAAAAGGATGGCCGAAATCTTAAAAACTAGTTAGTAAATTACCAGCTACAAATTATTAGTGATTATTGACTAGGGTTATAAAAAATTAAGGTATAGGATAGAATACGTGAATATCGGTATCTCTCCCATCTGCAACATATACGTCACCCTGTGAATTAATGGCGATTCCAACAGGATCCTCTGTTAGTTCATGAGCTGCTCCGGTATTTCCAAATTGAGCAAGATAGTTACCATTATTATCGAAAACTTGAACTCGGTGATTGCGGCTGTCGGCTACATATACGTTATCAGAAGAATCAAGTGCTAATTCCATGGGAGCTTGGAACTGACCGTTTCCAGAACCAAAAACCCCGAATTTCATCAAGAAATTACCAGCGGGATCAAATTTTTGGATTCTATTGTTACTAGAATCAGAAACAAAAATATTACCATTTGAATCTACGGCTACATCGGCGGGATTATTAAATTGACCATCCCGGGTTCCAGGGGAGCCAAAACTCATCAAGAAATTACCAGCGGGATCAAATTTTTGTACATTGGTATTTTCGCCAAAATCTGTAACATATATGTTATTCTCTTTATCTACGCCAACACCACCTGGACTGATAAATAACCCAGGTCCTATTCCGAACGATCCTATACTTCGAATAAATGTTTCATTAGAGCTGAATTCTTTAACAGCATAAGTTGGATTACCGAAATCAGCAATAAATATTCGATCATTAGAATCAACTGCTATGCCTGATGGATTGGTAAAGTATTGTGGTCCGTTACCAAATGTTCCAAAACCGAGTATAAATGTCCCATTTGGAGTAAACTTTTGAATCATTTTTGTTGTATAGCCTGCAAAGTCTGAAACATACACATTATCTTCCGAATCGATTCCTATACCGCCTAACTGGTTAAACTGACCCTCGGCGACACCCTTTTCGCCCCACATAGTTTTATGAGCAAATTCTAGTGCAAATGCAGAGGAATAATATGCAGGCAATAATATTAAACTATATGCCAAAATACATAACAAAACAAATCGAGATAACCTCATCTCGTAATATCAAACTTTCATTATTTAAATAGTTTTTCAAAAAACCTAATTGAAAAAAATAATAATATTAGTGGACCAGACCACTAATTTGAGTCCCATTGGTCATTGAGACAGAATCTTGAATAGATTTGTCAAATTCAGGGCTAGTAACGACTCCAAATATTTTTGGGGAAATACCAAAATGGTTATCTGAACTTTCGGGGTCTAACCAGATTGTTATTATATTATTATTTGACAACTTAACAGAGGTGGGAATATCTAGTGCTGGACCATCGGCAAGACTAACTGTCGAAGTTCCATTAAATATTGTAGAATTAGTACCAGATTCTGATGATGGATTCAATAATACAAAATCAGTTAGTGTATGAGTATGTCTAGCAGAACCATCAGGTCGTATCATTTCTATTGCAGCGTTAAAAGTAGTACCGTTTGTATTATTATTTGAGATATCCGTAGAATTAGGAAGACTAGCTCGCCATACTCCCGCTAAAACCCATTCAGTTGAACCATTGTCATCTTCAGATATTCCAGTAATTGGTCCAAAAATATATGTCCGCTCAAGAAAATCAAAAGGCAAAGCCATTGCAACATTGGAAACGGGGGCCACAAAAGCAAAACCACCTGTCAATACAAGAGCAACGATCACTGCTAAATAATTTTGCATCAAATATTATGTACCAATGCCATTATTATCTCTTATGAAAACATAGATATTCTATGAAAATGACTACAATAGACAAGATTGGTAACTATGAAAAGTGAAGTTTTGAATAGTTGTAATCCTTTATCCATAACGGATAAATAACATTTAATCTAGACTGCATTCCTAGTTTCGTGTCTTTATTATTTAATCAGAGCAAAAATTTCAGAGACTAAGCAATAACTACAATATCTTTTTCTAATCATAATGATAAGGATAAGAAATTACTATAATTTGACAGGTTGTCTAGTTAACTTCTTTTTGCCAAATTTCCTGGCCTTCTCTAGGATTCTATAGTAAGTTACGGTTTGGTTAAAAACAAGCGATATTATGAATAATGTTGCTATAATTACAGCAAGAAAGAAAGTCAAATGCTCTAAAAAGCTCATATATATTGTAATAAAACATATACTTTATATATATAATTATTATTTTGACATCAAATTAGCATTTCCGCATTTCATTTTTTAGCAAATGAAGCTCTTTAGAACCACCATTAAAGAAATAAATTCAAATTTTTGACATATAGGAACCCAACTAAACGTCGATCTATGCTTTTGGATATTCTCACTGTGATAATCCCTGTAATAATGAAATCATATTGCTATTAACTGATTTAAAACGTTTATCTAAGTTGCGATCTGTGTTTTGTAGGTTCATGATCACGCACTGCTCCATAACCTTTGGCAATAATATTGTCATCATATCTTTAATTGCAACTAAAGTGTCAGATAACGTATATCTAGAACGACATGCTATTAATCACAATCACTCTTTATGAATGATATAAATTTTAATAAATCGCGTGTTCTTTTTGAAAGGGCCACCAAGGTAATTCCTGGCGGAGTTAACAGCCCGGTAAGATACTTCAAACCATACCCATTTTTTGTAGAATCTGCAAATGGTAGTAAATTATTTACCAATGACGGAAATGTATTAATTGATTATTGTCTAGGGTATGGGTCTGTTTTCCTAGGGCATGCTAATCAAGAGATTGGAACAGAGATAAAATATCAAATCGACAAAGGAAACTTATTTTGCACACCCACAGAAAAGGAACTTCAATTAGCAGAAATATGCACAAGAATAATTCCTTGTGCAGAGATGGTTAGAATAATGAACACAGGTGCAGAAGCAGCAATGCACTCAATTAGGTTAGCAAGATCATTTACAAATAAAACTAAATTGGTTAAATTTGAAGGCGGTTATCATGGAGCCTTTGACTACGTTCTTAACAAGGCAGGGTCAGCAGCTGCCACAATGGATTATACAGACGGAATATTAACTGAAAGCGCATCAAAAACCATCACCATTCCATTCAATGACATTGAATCAGTCCAGAAAGTTATAAATAAAAAAGAGAACCGCGACGATCTCGCGTGTATTATAATTGAACCGGTATTGGCAAATGCTGGTCTCATACTTCCAGAGAAGGAGTATCTTAATAATTTACGTAGCATAGCTAAAGAAAATAACATATTATTGGTATTTGATGAAGTAATCACGGGTTTCAGATTGGCTTTAGGCGGAGCTAGCGAATTCTTTGGAATTAGGCCAGATATTGCTATTTTCGCCAAGACATTAGGAAATGGATATCCTATATCGCTAGTTGCAGGTAGCAAAGAAATAATGTCGGGATTTGCACCAAGTGGATCAGTATATCAAGCAAGTACTTTTGCGGGGAATCCGATTTCAGTAACGGCGGCCCTCAAAACATTAGAAATACTAGTCAATGAGAAAAATACAATTTATCCAAAAGTTGTCATCAATTGTGACAAGATTGTTGATGCCATTAGAGACATTGTACATGATAAACGATTAGATATTACGCTGAATTCTATTGGTTCAATGTTTCAACTTTTTTTTTCTGATATACCGATTAAAGACTATAGTTCAGTAAAATCAACAAACACCGAATCCTTCTACAAATTATTTAAAATCTTGTTAAGTAAGAACATATTCATTCCGCCCTCACCCTATGAAACATGTTTTATTTCAACAGTACATAATGAAGAGGATATTGAAAAAACAATAGACGCTTATGAGTCAGCCCTGTCGACGGTGATGAATAGTTAAAGAAATAGTAGTTGCCACAAGGGCTAGCAACCTGGCCACTAGACAAACTGAATTAATCATTTCATTACTAAAAAAAATTCAACCAGGCATAAAAATAAGAACAGACAAAACCATAACGCAAGGAGACAGGGATAGCAGGCCTTTTTTTGTCATGAATAAAACAGGTGTCTTTGAAAAAGAGGTGAATGAGAAATTATTAAGATATCAGGCGGATTTTGCAGTTCACAGTCTCAAAGATCTTCACGCAGGAATATCTGATAAGTTGATTATTGCTTGTATTCCAAGAAGAGAAAAACCCAATGATGTATTCATAAATAGCACTGATGACAAGAAACTCGATAGACTTTCTCCTGGTTCCACTATAGGTACAAGTAGTATCAGAAGAGCCTTGCAAATTAAGACCAGGTATCCCCACTTAAAAATCAAATCAATTAGAGGGAATGTGGAAACCAGATTGAATAGATCAAAGGAGAAAAAATACAGCGGAATAATCCTCGCAGAGGCAGGAATAGACAGATTGGGATTATTTAACCACATAACTCAAAGATTAAACATTCGTAGCTTTACTCCTGCACCAGGGCAGGGTGCATTAGCAATAGTTTGTAGAAAGGAAGATACTGATCTATGTATATTATTGAAAAAAATTGAACATGCTAGATCTCAAATAGAAGTTCAGGCCGAAAGATCCCTAACTGATGCCATAGGAGCAGGATGTACTGTTCCATTGGGTGCCCTGGCAAGTACGCAAATTAAACAAAAACGGATTTCACTTTATGCCGTAGTCTATTCCTTGGACGGTAGAAAAACTATCAAGGTAGCAAAACAGTATGGAATTGATCATCCAATAGAGTTGGGGAAAATGGTTGCGGACGACTTAATTTCAAAGGGTGCAAAGGAGATAACAAAAGAATGGAATAATAATAATAATAATATGAATATTGATGTGTTAAATGAGTTAATAGGATGAAGAATAAAGACGGTTTGGGAATGGTCTACATCTGCGGTGCGGGTCCCGGTGATCCAAAACTGTTGACTTTAAGAGCATCAGAGCTAATTGATCAAGCAGAAGTAATTCTATATGATAGATTAGTAGGCAAGGCAATAATTGATTTGTTTCCAAAGTCAGCAGAAAAAGTATATGTTGGAAGAAACATAGGAGATCCCACCACTCATCAAGATAAGACTAATGAATTGATGTTAAAATACGCAGGCATGGGTAAAACAGTTTTGAGGTTAAAAGGAGGCGACCCTTTCATTTTTGGAAGAGGTGGTGAGGAAGCAGAAATCTTGATTGAAAACAAAGTACCATTTGAGATCATCCCAGGTATTACCTCAGGGATAGGTGCGGCTGTGTATTCAGGTATCCCGCTTACACATAGAAAATATAGTTCTGCAGTAGCTTTTGTTACTGGTCACGAAGATCCAGATAAAAAAACACCACAGGTGAAATGGGAGAAATTATTTGATGCGGTAGATACAGTGGTAGTGTATATGGGAACAGAGAAATTGGAGAGAATAGTTGAAAGGATTAAGAATGAGGGAAAAGATGCGTTGAAACCTGTTGCAATAGTTCAGAACGGAACTCTCGAGAATCAGAAGGTGATTATAGGAAATCTCAATAATATCGTTACTTTATCAAAGCAAGCAAAGATTGAGCCACCAGCTATAGTGATTATTGGCGATATTGTTAGGTTAGGGGACAAAATAAGTTGGTTTAATCAAGTAACAAAGGCAGCAATTCCAGAGGAATGAAAAAAATAAGGCTAAATAAATATAATAGCGCACTAACCGCACTCATGCAAGGGATCTTTTAAGCTTGGATGTCAAAAACATCATAATCAGTCGAGATAATATTTCCGAAAATGACATTCCGGTAAATGGGAAAAAATTCCCATACAAGATTAACTTGATCACATTACCTACAATGAATTTTAAAAAAATATACTCAAAGGAAGTCAAAGATGCACTAGCAAAAATTTCAAAATCACACTATGATCATTGTATCTTCTTAAGTTCAAACTCTGTGGATATCTTTTTTGAAATGATAAAGGATGAGCATGAGTATATGGAAATTTTACACGGGTTATCAACAATGAAGATCATCGCAATCGGTCCCAAAACCAAATATACATTAAGAAAACACGGTTTTAAATCGCAAGTGGCAGATCATCATAATAATAATTATTCGATGACCGGTATCAATAAGTTTCTCCAGGAATTGGATTCAGAAATAAAAGAAAGACATCAAAATAATCCTCTAAAAATCTTATTACCAAGGAGTGCACAATCTGTAAAATCAAATAATTTTATTAATTCAACATTTGAAAATATTGAGTTAGACCAGGTTTTTTTTTATGACACTACCGAAATTAAGAATGCATCCAATTCTCCAGTCTGGAAGAAATTGACAAAATTATCGAATTGTGAAGGAAAATCGTTCTTAATCTTTACTAGCCCATCGGCGGTGAGATCGTTTTTCAATATAATGTATCAACTTTCACCCAAATTTTATGACAACAGGACTGAAAAGGATATAATACATGATTTGAGGATTTATAAGGTAATTTCAATCGGTCCCGCAACTTCCAGAGCATTAATTGAAAGAGATATTGCATATCTGGAATCTTCAACACATACAGTTAAGGGAACATTAGAATTGGTTTTCAAATTACCCTAGGAACTAATTGTGTCATCATCCTTTGATTATCTAAAAACACTCTTGAAATTAATAATCTGTTTCTTCAGGTATTTATCTCAACACGAATAATTATTACCATTAATGTAGTATATACTCAAAATTGTTTTTCTCTTTATAATCGAATTCGATCATTTCTCCTACATTTAAGTTGACGATATATTGACAAATTCGATTTATGTTGTCCTATTGACCAATTTATTGAAAGCAATCATTGATGTCCAAAAACTAGGAAAAATATAGGGGTGTATATGGTCGTAAAAAAACTACAATAGACAGGTAATAGCTATCGATATTTGTAGTGTTTTTCAAAAATATCTGCTGTTTCCTTGTACCTCGATTTTTCTACCTCTAGAATTTGCTCCATTACCTCATCTCCTTTTAATAGTAATGGTTTTCCAGTCCACTTGTTCTCAAACAAATAACTAATCCATGCGCGAATAAAGGGTCCCATTTTACGGGATAAAGGTTCTACAAATCCATTAATTATCTCGCGTTTAGCACCCTCTCTATCCAAGCCTTTGCACATCAGATAGAAAATTTGCTCTTCATCTATTTGCGAGACCGATGCAGAGTGTGTTGCCTTAACCTCGTTGGTTTCAATTTCCAATCCCGGAATAGCATCGGCCTGTGCGCCTTTATTCAACAAAATAGCGTGTCCAGCCAAATATGCTTCCGATGTCTGGGCATTTTTTCGAATCTTTATCATGCCTTTAAACAAGGATTTGGCAGTATCTTTCACTATCGATTTAACCAATACTTTACCACGGGTACTAAATCCCACGTGATCTAAATTAGAAGAAATATCAAACATTTGGTTATTTGTACCAAAAACTATTTGAACGTCTTCAGATTGTGCCCCAGAGCCGTTCATAATACTATCGGTTTTAAATCTACAAAGTCGGGCACCAAACATGCCAGAATACCAAGACATTTTAGCGTCTTTTTCAACAAATGCTTTTCTATTGGATATACACAGAGTGTCCAAATTCATTGCTTGAAGTGTTATAAACTCTAATTCAGCTGTAGGTTTAATATCACATTCAAGAAACTCAAAATAACCTTGCTGATTTTTTTCCTTTGTGTCTATTTTATCCGATGTGCCAGTAGCATCTAATCCCAGCTTATTCTTATTTGACGAAGTAGAAATTAATGACGATGAAGAGTATAGTTCTTGCACAATTGTTGCTTTAGAGCCTTCCTCTGATACAACAATATTTCTACAAATAGATGAAGTACAATCATCTTTAAGCGAGTATACAACTCGGATGGGATCTTCGATAATCAAATTTTTTGGAATATAAATAAAGAATCCGGATTGGAATGCAGACGATCCCAAGATTAGAAAACGATCTTCGTGATTAGTAGAAGTCTCCTCAAAGTATTTCTTTACTAAATCGGCATGCTTAACCATCGCCTCTTCGATAGTACAAATAATTAAACCCTTTTTAGCCAACTCCGGTGGATTGAAGATATGCACAGCTGTTGAGCCTATCAAAAGTACACTGGGAGAGGACTTTATTTCCTTTAAGCGTATTTCTAGATCTTTTGAAATAGATATATTCTCTTCGTTAGAAAAAAAAATGTTTTCGGGTCTTAATACCGTCAATCCGGTATATTTAGAATATAGAGGAGAAACTTCTGACGGCAAACCGGAAAATTTAGACATAATATCTTTTCTACTAGAAGATACCCAAGTGGGCTCAGTATTTTTTTTAGATAGAATTTCTTGTAGATTATTTTCTGAAAGTGAAGAAAGTGTTATCATAATTTATCATTCATGTTTACAAATAGCAATGCAATGCAATATGAAAATGGAATAGAGCATTAACCTACTGATCCTTCCATTTCCATTTTTACAAGTCTATTAAGTTCAACTGCATACTCCATTGGTAATTCTTTGGTAAAGGGCTCCATGAATCCTCCAATAATCATACTTAATGCATCAGATTCAGAATATCCTCTGCTCATTAGATAGAATATTTGTTCATCACCAATTTTTCCTACCGTTGCCTCATGAGTAATTGTTGCATCATCTTCGTTAACCTCAACATAAGGATAAGTGTCAGTCCTAGAAAACTCGTCTAGTAACAAGGCATCACATCTAACATTTGACTTTACACCATTTGCTCCTTTGGCAACATGCAATAAACCTCTATAAGTAGTTCTACCTGAATCTTTGCTAACGGATTTGCTTGTGATTCTCGAAGTGGTGCCAGGAGCTAAATGAACAACTTTTGCACCGGCATCTTGATGCTGAGCTTTACCAGCAAAAGCAACAGACACAATTTCGGCATGTGCATTTTTGCCAAGCATGTAAACCCCAGGATACTTCATTGTAAGTTTGCTACCGAGGTTACCATCAATCCATTCTACTGATGCATTTTCATATGCATATGCTCGTTTTGTTACAAGGTTGTATACATCCTTACTCCAATTTTGTATTGTAGTATATCTTATTTTTGCACCTCTTTTAGCGATCAATTCAACAACTGCAGAATGTAGAGACTCTGTTGAATAAACGGGAGCAGTACATCCCTCGATATAATGGACATCTGCCCCTTCATCTGCAATAATCAATGTCCTTTCAAATTGACCAATGTTTTCTGCATTTATTCTGAAATATGCTTGTAATGGTAAATCCACTTTTACATTTGGTGGAATATATATGAACGAACCTCCCGACCATACAGCACTATTTAGTGCTGCAAATTTGTTATCCTCTGGCGGAATGACCTTTCCAAAATACTTTTTAACTAAATCAGGAAATTTCTTGACAGCCGTATCAGTATCTAGAAAAATTACTCCTTGTTGTTCCAAGTCCTCCCTTAAATTGTGATAGACCACTTCTGATTCGTACTGTGCTCCTACACCTGCCAGGAATTTTCTCTCTGCTTCTGGAATACCTAATTTTTCAAAGGTATTTCTAACGGATTCTGGAACATCATCCCAGCTTTTACTTTGCTTGTCAGAAGCTTTAGCATAATAGTATATATTTTGAAAGTCTATATGAGAAAGATCACCGCCCCAATTTGGCATAGGTTTGCTCATAAAAACATCATACGATCTCAATCTAAAATCACGCATCCAGTCAGGCTCTCCTTTCATTTTGCTAATTTCCTCAACAGTGCCCCTGGATAGACCTTTTTTACTTAAATAGACATAAATTTCAGTTGAATCCTTAAAGTCATATTTACTATAATCCATATCTAATTCTTTTGCGGTCATACTCTTCATAACGGCGTTATTCATTATAAATATTTTTGTTAAAAATATTCAAAACTATCAAATTTGTATAAATACATTAACAATTGATTCAAATTTGTTAGGTCTACCTAATTATAGAAACAAATACTAAAAAACAAAAAGTAATCAATATATTCCCACTAAAAAGGTTTTCTTATATGCAAATTGATGGCAATGTAATAGTATGTGACTCTATCGATGAAAGAGGTATAGGTATCCTAAAGAATGCAGGTCTTTTAGTAGAATATTTACCAGAAATTTCAAATCAAGAGCTAATTACCAAGGTAAAAGACTATGATGTGATTATTGTACGCAGCAGAACGAAAATCACCAAGGAAATCATAGATAACGCTACCAACGCAAAGATAATAGCCAGAGTGGGAGTGGGATTAGATAATATAGATACTGTGGAAGCGCAAAAGAAAAATGTCGAGGTAATTAATGCAGGTGAAGCTTCTGTAAATGCAGTTTCAGAACTAGTATTGGGATTAATGTTTTCACTAAGTAGAAATATACCTATTGCAAATAATGCTACCAAACAAGGTAAATGGATCAAGAAAGATCTAATAGGTATAGAATTAAAAGGAAAATATCTAGGTATAATTGGACTTGGAAAAATTGGAAGAAATGTAGCAAGATTAGCCAGAGGTTTAAGGATGAATCTAATTGGATATGATGTAGTTCCTATCGACAAGAGTTTTGCTCAAGAAGTTTCACTCATAACAACAGACTTAAAGACCTTGATAGAAAGTTCTGACTACATAACTTGTCACGTTCCATCTACGGAACAAACCAAACATTTGATCAATAAGGAAATGCTCTCTATTATGAAAAAGGGTTCTTTTCTGATAAACACATCAAGGGGAGAAGTAATTGATGAACAGGCTCTTATTGATAGTCTAAAAAACAAAAAGATTGGTGGCGCCGCTTTAGATGTATATGAAATAGAACCTCCCACAAACAAAGAGCTTTTGGTTTTGGACAATCTAATTTGTACTCCACACATTGGAGCACAAACAAAGGAAGGACAAGAACTGGCTTCCTCTGTTATAGCAGAAAAAATAATCCAAAAATTATTAGAAAGGCAAGCAGAGAGTAATCAGACTTGACTATATTTCAAGATACATCGTTTGAATAAATATTATTTTCTTTATGTTTTCTACAGTATTTCGTAGATGTCGGAGAGGCGACTCACTCGGGGTATTTTATGATCTTTATGTAATCATGAAATTTCAATAAATTTGGTCTTTGAAAACAGGCCGCGAACTATCTTTATGTTTTCAGTCTTGATGTTGAAATATTTCGAGAGTATGTTAATTATTGCTTTGTTAGCTCTCCCTTTTATTGGCACTTCTTTTATTGAAATGTCAATTTCATTGGTAAGGTGATTCACCAAAATTTGTTCCGAAGAACTGAATTTGACTCTAACCAAAAATATTTTTGTCATGGAATATCCCCTCCAAGTATAGATAAAATGCAACAATCATCATAATCAATATAAAAGTAAATCCATATTTTATCCTTAGATCTTTTGAACTATACTGCTAATGAAATAATCCTTTCGTGGGGAGATGTGATTGCCCTGATTGCAAATATATCGTACAAATTGCAGTCAAAAATAATACCCAGTTCTCTTCAGGACTATGAAATAATCGCGATTGGAAATGGCGGAATAATTCCAGCAACAATACTGTCCTACAAGATGAATATCAAACCAATAAACATATTTCCATTAATTGACAAGCAAATTATTTCTCACAAGCTGCCAATCTTGGATCCAAATAAAAAATACCTGCTAATAGATGAAATACACGATACTGGAAAGACGATAGAATTGGTGGGCAGGTACCTAATGAAAATGAATTGTCTAAAAATATTCTTATTAAAAAGATACAAGACAGATTCGATCATTGACAATGATGTTTGTGGAAAAATCCTTAATGACTCCCGTTGGGTAGTTTTTCCCTGGGAAGACCAAGACAACAAATTGTGAGAAGTTTACTTGAGCGTATCCAATAGGTCTTTCTTGAATGTTTGACGAGCTCGATTGAGGTACAGATAAAAAATTGCCATTACAAAACTGGCTAGCCCACCTATTATAAAAATAGCATTTAGTGTAACTAATGCAATTACTGCAATTGTCAAGGTTATAAAGCTAAAAATTAAAGAAATTTTCTTCAATTTGTTCATAACAATAAGAAAATGGCGCTACATCAATATTAATAGTTCTAATGATACTTATTCATTTTACATATAGTCCATTAGTAAAATAAAATATACTAATCAGTTAGTTGAACAGGCTCATCGATATCTTAAAAATTGCGGTAGTTGTAGCCAAAAATTCTAGCACTCGGTGTTGATCATCTGTAAGATAATATTAAGACTATTGGACTCAAGTCCTCTATCCATTACAGAATCGGCGAATAAAGAGATATTAAGAAATTACCTAGAATCGAGACTTTTTATTCCTTCTCCTTTTCCGTAACACCCAGACCCCGATAATCCCCAATACTAAGATTGCACTAATCACTATCCCATAAATAGTAAGAGTAAAGATTAATCCATAGGTCTCAGAGATGGCAATATTAAATACCGCCCGTTCACAGTTGCAATTTGCATTGTCTGTAAGAATGGTCCTTGTTGGAGGTGTGGTATCAGATGCATGTGGTCTAGCTACTCCTTCATTAAGTATACTCAATACAACTTGATAGTTACCATTTTTTTCGAACGTATATGGAATCTCAAAGTCACCAATTGCAAGATTAGTCCATGGAAAATCATACAATAGTTCTCCTGCGGCTGTATAAATCTCAACCATCACATTGACATTAGAAACATCATTGCCGTTTTTATCTTGAATGCTGAACATGATATTTGTCTGCTCATTTGATTTGGCGTATTCGGGATTCAACTCCTGATCAATAAAATATTTGTTACCAATCCCCATGCTTTCACTATTATAGTATGAAAGGTGATTAAAATGACCTCCAGCTGGTTTAGAAGTTATTAAATGCATGGAGTGAAGAGAAAGGAAAAGTGAAATCAAAATGACATATAGAAAAATTGATGATTTTATTCGCTATTCACCTTGTGTCTATCTGAATCCCATAAAATACTATTATTATTGTGTATAGATTTCCTATTTGCTGGAAAAACTAACTCTAGAGTCACTATCCTGAGATGACAAATTTGATGGTTGTAAGGATTTGAGATTTACATTCGTATAAAAGATATTGATTACAACAAATATCATACTACTGTATAAGATTAATCCTAAACCCAAATGCGCGGTAACCAGATCTGCATGTAATTTCTCATTGATAACAATAGCGCCTAATGTTATCTGTCCAACCACAGCGGCAGCAGCTATTATTGAAAATAACTTGGTTGGCTTGGTGGAGTGTCTTCCTCTCAAAACAAATACCATGGTTAAGAATACCAAAAGACCAGTGGTAGCAGCGATTGTTCGATGAATATATTCTATCAAAAATTCATAAGAAGGAATCAATCCCTGAGGACACAAAGGCCATTGAGGACAAGACAGACCCACGCCTGTAGAACTCACATAACCACCAAGTGTCATTAGACTAAATAAAACACATAACGTACCTATTGAAAAAATTTGAAGAAATTTATCATAATTCATTTGAAATTGCTTAATATGTGATGTTTCGGTCTTCCTTTATATTTAAAAAAAAGGGAGTTATTGGACCGTAATCAAACCTGTCATGAACGGGTGTACAGTACAATAGTATTGATACTCTCCTGCTTCCAAAGTGGCTGTGTCAACCTCTCCAGATTCAGCAGCCATAATGATACTGGTATCGAATAGCTTTGCTGAATTTGGATCTTGTGGTCCTGAGCCACTAGTTACTGTATGAGGAACTGTATCCTCATTGGAAACGGTAATTACATCCCCTTTGGACACAGTGATCGAGTCTGGAGTATAGGATGGATTGCCCTGAGTCGCAGCCCCAGCAGGAATTGATATCGCCGTAGCCGACGCTGCAGCTGGAGCTGGTGCATTTGCAGATGTTGAGGATTCGGCGCCTGTCGAATCAGGTGCAGCCGGCGCAGGCGGAGGAGCCGATACAGGCGGAGGAACACTTGCAGTGTCATCCCAATGAAAGACTGTGATGTAGCCTAGGACTATGAGAGGGATGATAATAATTACCAATCCCTTCATAAATCGCGCGGGCGATGTTCTAATGATGGGGTTCTCGTCGGGCGTAGTCATAGTAATATTCAACTCCATGTCCTAATTCAAATGGATCTTTTGGATCAACTGGTTTGCCAAACATTGCAGATTTTATCATGTTATACAAGAACAGTATAAACGATGCACCTATAGCCCATCCTCCGAAACTGGCAATCTGGTTCATGATAATAAGCTCGGGTATAGGGAGATAGTCCACTACTCTTCTAGGCATTCCATACAAACCCAGTATGTGCTGCACACCAAATATTACTGCAATACCCACAAACGTTAGCACAAAGTGGATCTTCGCCAGCCGTTGATCATACATACGGCCAGTTATCAGCGGGAACAAATAGTAGATAAATCCAACGAACGCCAAAGTTATAGTTCCCATGATAAACAGGTGCATGTGACCGACGACCCAATAACTATCGTGAGTCAAAAAGTCCAATGGCATAGCTGTATTTACCACACCTCCAGCTCCTGCTGAGAAGAATAGTAGAATACCTCCGACACTGAACAACATGGGCGCCGCGAATTTGATTCGCCCACCCCACATAGTCGCCAAGAAGTTAAACACGTGCATGGCAGAAGATGGCACGGCAGCTAAGGTTCCTACCATGAACACCGTCTTTTCTGTAAAGCTCATACCGACTGCGAACATGTGATGTGCCCAAGAACCAAAGCCAATTACCGCTATTACTATCAACGCTACAACTCCAGAGTAATAGCTGAATAAGGGTTTCCTGGAGAATGTAGGTATCATTTCATACATCATACCAATACCCGGAAGGACGAAGATGTAAACCTCTGGATGGAATGTAAACCAGAACAAGTGCTGATAGGCAATAGGATCTCCACCCATTTCAGGATTAAAGAATCCGGTTACTCCCAGTCTGTCCGTATACAGCATAACCAAAGATGCTGCGAATGTGGGAATAGCTACAATAATCATTAGAGATGTAACCAATGTTGCCCAACTGAACAATGACATTTTCATCAAAGGCAAATCGGGATGCTTCATTTTCAATATTGTAACAGTGAAGTTAATAGCTCCTAATACTGACGATAATCCAAGCAACTTTAATCCGACTATCCACATATCAGCGGCTGGACCCGGTGCTTTTAAAATAGAATATGGTGGATATGCATTCCAAGTAGTATCTGAAAATCCTCCCCAAATTAAGAACATACAAGGTGGAATCATCCAAAATGCAACAGCATTGAGCTTCGGCCAAGCCATATCTTTGTACCTAACCATAATTGGAATAAGATAATTGCCAGCTCCTGCTGCAAATGGAATAAGCCACAAAAACAATAACGTTGTCCCATGGACTGTAAAGAATCTCGAAAAGTCTGCTTGGCCTTCGAAGATCTGCACACCAGGCAAAAACAATTCAGCCCTGATCGCCATCGCTAAGGCACCACCAGCAAACAGTGCCACCATCGAAGCTATGATATATAGTAGCCCGATATCAGTATGGTGGGTTGAAAATATAATCTCCCATATGGGACGAGGTTTTTTTAATTCTAGAACCATTTTGTTACAATAAACACCCCTACAATCATAAAATCGAAATATGTCTATAAAAGTATTTGGATTCCGTTCTGTAAAAAAAGTTGCAAAAATATAAAAAAAGTATTGATATAAAGAAATTTCTAAAAGAAAAACTTACTTTATTATAAAATTTATACTATTGCCAACTAAAAATGAGAGAGAATCTATTGTACAGTCATTGTTCCTGTCATAAACGGATGAACTGTACAGTGGAATGGGTGTTCTCCAGCGTCTATTGTTGAGGTATCAATCTCGGCTTTGCCGGCAGGCATGATAATGCTTGTATCAAATAGTTGGCCAGCATCAGCATCTCCTGGAGAAGCCCCACTAGTAACAGTATGAGGAGCAGTATCATCGTTTGACACTGCAATTATCTCGCCCTTCGTAACCGTCAGTGTATCAGGAGAATAGGCGGGATTTCCAGGAGTAGCTGCCCCTGCAGGTATAGATAAGGTTACACCTGCTGCTGATGTAGTCGAAGTTCCATTTGTGGAACCTGTAGTGGCGTTGTCACCTGAATCGGAAGCTGTACTAGAAGTGTTATCACTAGCACCACTTTCATTTGATGCAGTTATATTTCCAGGCTCAACTACTCTCATGGTTCCTGTCCCTGTAGAGCCTACTTCACCACCGCCTGGTGCAACCACCGTAGCAGTGCCCGTACCCTGAGATATTGTTGGTTCTGATTCAGGTTGTGAGGCTGTTGTATTATCAGTATTTGGTTCTACAAACAACCTCGCCCTCATGTCTTGATGAAGCATACCGCAATACTCCCTACATTCAATCAGATATTCGCCAGGTTCATCAAAAATATTCCACATTGTATTAACTCTGCCTGGTACTGCATCCATAAGCATTGCAAAATCAGGAATATTAAAACTATGGACTACATCAGATGAGACTATTTCAAAACGATAAGGTATACCTTCCTTCACATGAAGTTCATTTATTTCCTGTGTACCATCAGCATGCTGAAATGACCAGAACCACTGCTGTCCTACCACTCGAACTGTTTCAGAATTAGGAGGAGCATACTCTAATGTATGCTCAATATTCCAAGATTCGGCACCAACCCAAATCAAAATAGCAGTGACAGCACCTATATATACCCACTCTGGAGTGCTGTGACCCACTATGCCTTGCCTCCAGAATTATCTATATTTTTAAATCGAGGGTGTGATTCCCTAAATCGCCACGATATATACACATTCAGACCCTGTACAACGGCTCCTACAATGAATGCTGCGACCATCATCCTATAAAATAGACCCCAAATCTCTACTCGGCGTATTACAGTTTCACCTCCTTCTGCAGCATATGCTATTTCAATTATGCTTTGAATACCTATGACAGCCATAGAACTAAAAATGAAAATCAACAACATTTTATTAACAGAGGAAAAAGCCATAATCTTATTCTCCACTCTCTTTGGATTGGTGAATCTTTCTGTCATTTAAGGTTTTTGTTGATGATTTTTGCGACAATTTATAATCTAGAAGCTCTAGAAGTTATCTCCTATATTCACTTCAGAATTAACTTAAGTTTAAAACTCTGTTAGAAAGCGTTTCATTGTTAGTATATTTAGTCCGCATAACGTTAAGAGATCATCATAACTTTTTAATACGCTAATGGATGCGTTAGGAACCTGAACACTATAGACTGAGGATGGTTTTATATTCATAGCTAGAGATATTGCAGCCTTTATTGGATCCAAATGAGAAATAAACAGAATATTTTGATTCTTATGTTTTTTGACCATTTCCTGAATTAAATGACGAATTCTTTCCCTAACTGACCCAAAGGATTCTACTTCAAACTCAAGCAGTGAGTTTTCATTATCATTATCAGAATAAAATTTTGCGAATAGATCACCATGTGCAGAAATTACGTCATCGTAGTACAATCCTACTAGCTTTCCTAACTCAATCTCGAACAATCTTTCATCTAATTCAAATTTCAAACCCAAGGTTTTTGAGGCAATTTCAGCTGTTTCGACTGTTCTAATCACAGGACTAGAGTAAATTTTATCAATGGGAATGGATTTCAACAATTCACTGCTTTGACTCACTTGCTCTCTACCAAGATCGGTCAAATGAGATTCAAGATTTCTTCCAACGAGTAGCCGTTTGACATTGTTGTATGCCTGACCGTGTCTCATAAAAATAAGAAGCGACATGCTATAGTAAGAGTATGATAAAATTATTTCAATATTAAACTATTCATGCATTACTTTAATTTGGTATGTCAAGGCCAACCCTAATGCATGATCAAATTTTATGAAAAAGGACTAAAAAATGTGTCTTTTAAAGTAGGTCAGTTACACTTTCTTTTCATATTCTCGCTCGATTTCGATATGAATGTACAGACCCATATTGAGGATAAAATATGATTGTACGGAATTTTTCATATCTTAAGCACTTTGCTTGCAAAGTATTCAGTCAATAGGAAAATACACAAAACCTCAAAATTTGTGTTACTGTTTCAAATCAAAATGTTTTGGGTCAGAACAAGATCACCTATGCACCGGGGAGGATAAATATCTTTGACAATAGCATATCCATATCGCACCTAAATCAAAGAATGTTATTTAGAAGGATATCGACTCTTCAAGTTTATCAGGGTTTGAGCTAGCTCATCCTGCTCCATTTATTTTAGTGAATATTCTTTGCTCTTGGTTTCAGAGATAAAAGAAGGTTAAAAATAATAAGACATGCTGTACTAGATAACTCATTTGTTGTTGTTGTTGTTGTTTTTATGATCGTTAAGCTTTTTATTCAATTGTCAATCATCATGTTGAGTTACCCGTGCTTTAATATATTAGGGCAGAATAGTAAACACATTAGAATGAAAATCGGAATCATTGGAGGAACAGGCGGCATGGGCGAGGGTTTTGCCCTCAGATGGTGTATTAATCATGACATCATTTTGGGTTCCAGAGATAAGCAGAGAGCCCAGAGTGTGGCAGAAAATCATATGAATGCAATCAAAAATACACCTTTGTCAGAAAAAATAACTGGTAGTATTTCAGGCGATGATAACCTATCGGTCGCAAAGAAAAGTGAAATATTAATCCTTTCTATTCCTTATGAGAATATCCAAAGCACTTGTAAGGACATTGAGACTGTCATTAATTCAGATTGCATCGTCGTTTCCCCTATAGTCCCTATGGGTAAAAATCAAGACGGATTTTACTATATTCCTTTTGTCGAAGAAAATAAATCCGCTGGCGCCTTAGTTGGCGAAAATCTTCCCAATAGCAATAAAGTTGTATCGGCATTTCATACAATTTCTGAAGTAAAACTAAAAAACATTGAATCCTCATTGAATGCAGATACGTTTATTTGTACTGACAACAAGGAGTCACTACAAACTCTTAATAGTTTGATTTCAGAAATAGACGGACTTAGATCGGTATACTTGGGTCCTTTGTCATTATCATATCAAGCCGAAGTCATGACACCTATGATTCTCAATGCATCCAAACAAAACAAATTAAAACATCCTGGTATCAAACTAGTGTAAAGATCACTCTTAAAATGGATTTTGACAAGATAGATAAAAGGATTAGAGATAAGGAGAGAGATAGACGTAAGGAGTGGATGTTCCCACTTGGAATATTATTCATAGTGATGGCAACTATTATATTAATTAGAAACCTTATTTTGATTTCGACTGAATTTGGGGCAGATTTTTTTATAGATAATTTTTTAAATCCAGAGATAACAAACGAAAAGTTTGCGGTAGTGATGTATGGAATTGGCCTGATATTGATTTATTTTGGAAAGAGAAAAAGGCAGGATACTTTCCCTAGATAGTCGAGCGGGGGCAGCGGCAGTAGTAGTAATCTGAGTGTCAATTAATGTTTGTCCTTGATAAATTTTTCGATCTTATCCATTGATTTATTTAAGATCGCTTCTTGTGGAAGGTAAACTATTCTGAAATGTCCTGTTCCCATGCTACCAAACCCTGATCCGTGAACTGTTAATACCCCGGTTGAATTCAACAGTTCGATTACAAATTCCAAATCATTGTTCCACTTATTTTTGAGATCTATTCTTGGAAACATGTAAAATGCACCCTTGGGTTTTGTGCATTCCAATCCTTCAATTTCATTTAGGCGGCTATAGACCAAATCTCTCCTATTCTTCAACTTTTGCACCATCTTCGGTAAGTGATCTTGAGGTCCATGCAATGCAGCATTAGCAGCTATTTGAACGGGGAAGTTGGAGGCAATCCTGACTCGTGCAAGCTTAAAAATATTCTGTCTTAATGGATCTAGCTGCCTTGAATTACTATTCATGCAAACATATCCACATCTTAATCCCGTCATTAGATAAGTCTTTGAGAAGCCATTAAGAAGTACAACTGGTGTGTCTCTTGCTACAGCTCCTATCCCATCAAATTTTTCGTCAAAAACAATTTCGTCATATATCTCGTCGCAAATGATATACAAATCGTTTTCAGCAGCAATATCAACTATCGATCTTAAACTTTTGGAGTCAAAAACCTCGCCTGTCGGATTATTAGGGTTTATGATGCATATGGCCTTGGACTTGGGAGTAATTTTTTTTCTTATATCATCCAAATTCGGAGTACCATCAGCATGGATTCCGAATTCAGCGATACTACCACCATAAAATTTTGCATAAGAGGAATATGGAGGATAGTAAGGACCAGGCAATAGAACTTGATCGCCGTCTTCTACAATAGAACCCATAACCATATCTAACCCCTCAGATACTCCATTTGTTACTAGCACATCATCTGGAGTTAGCTCCAGCCCTTTCTTCCCTTTTTCTTTGCCTACAATGGATTTTCTTAGTTCCATCCAACCTTCAGAATCAGTATAATAATCATTATTGTTAACTAGTGCATCAGACAAAGCCCTTTTGATATGATCAGGGGTTTTGAAATCAAACGCTACAGGGTCGCCTATATTTAGGTACATTATTTCTCGCCCCGTCTTTTGATATTCCCTTGCATGAAGCATCACGTCTCTGATTGCATATTCGACGCGACTAATCCTATCGGATACTCTCATTGACCATCTAGTTCCAATAATATCTTAAAGTGACTTAATATTTGTATTTTGTCAATAGTAGAAAACGGCACTCATTCAAATCAAGTTAGAATCCTCCAATGATAGGAAGGTATTAACAGGCATGATGAATCAAATTGTTATTATAGATTATCGAATAATACGGACGAGACCAGACATCGAGTTGGCAGACTGTCAAGATGATCAGCTTTGGATAGAATAAGATCCATCATGGATTTAGAATTGATTTGTGCAAAAAGCTAGAACACCTATTTGGAATTTATGAAAGTTTCCTTTTCTAATTGGATATAGACCTTAATCAGGAACCTATAGATTTGTTCTATAACACTCGAATCAAAATTCATTTCCTTGGAATAAGCCGTAACTTTTGTGATAATATTGTTAATTCGCACTTGATCTTCGATTTTTGTGATATTATTTTTGAATTTTGCCGCCTGCATAACATATCTTCCCCTTTTTATCAAAAGAGAAACAATTTCCCGATCTATCAGGTCAATGTTTTGTCTGATTTCCTCTAAAGACGAGCATTCATTTGGCTTCAATAAATATCATAATAATGGAAAACAATTTAAATAATTAATATCAAAACATATTGAATTTTTTTAACGATATAATGGCAATGGATATGAATATAAACATTGATGATATTAATATATCATGATTAATGTTAGAAAGATAAAAATGATGATCAAAAAATGCATCTATGAGGAAAATACGGATGCTAAAATTAAACTATTTATTCGAATCAACAATTTACTTCCAAAAGAACTGAGAATAGAGTCACCAACTATGATCACCAAAGACTTTATCGACAAAGGATTGTATTTGTTAGAGGGAAAGCTTGAAAATAAGCTGCAGTCAACTTCTATATCATAACTGTAAACAGTTGATTGAGGAATATGTGGCGAACCAACAGTTAGAATAAGTTAGTATGCATATGAATTTTCCATATTAGCGAGAGTCTAAGATCATGTTTACTAATTGATAGGCAAGTAATTGGAAAGAATAGTGATCGGATGAATTATTGCGAAAGTTTAAGAGAATTTGCTATAGGTATTGATTGGAGGCAAGGGCCTTTTTGGTAGAACTCGTTACCATAATACACCCTAAGAAATAGTGATCAATCCTTAATCAGATACAGTCCTCTGAAAAGATTAGATATGTAGAAGATCCGAAATTGATAAATGAAAGGATTTTGTATTTATCATGGATAGTTTCTAGCAATTAATTAGAGGAATTAATGTTATGCATGATAAAAAAAATCATTTGATGTAGTACAATTTTGATATTTTGGTCTGTCGCCATCTCAGCGTTCTCAGAACATGCAGAGGTTTTATCAGAAAATTAGTAGGGTAGATATGCAGTAGTACTAATAGTAATAATAATAATAATAATTGGATCTCAAATTATGCTGAAAGGGCCAATAACTTCAATTTATGGTGGATTCAAGTACATTACTATTACCGATGCATGAATAGAGCGATGATTCTGTGCCGCTTCTTTTCTTTCAAAGTCAATATACGGACAGATTGAAATCTATTTCTGGTTATTCCAACCGCTTTAGATTTTTATGCAATGCATAATTGCATCACAATGAGTAATTAAAAGCATTGTAATTAGTCAAAAGTATGACATAGGTTATAAAAGTTCAATGAAATAAATGAGCGTCTTAGCTGCTAAAGAAATAATAAGTTCAAATGAACTTTATTATGGTAAAGTATATACGAAACAATATTTCGATAAGTGTTACATTTTATGTCTATATTATTGAATAGTGGAAATGAGGCCAGAATATAAATAACGTGCAAACCTATTTTTCTTGTGGAAGTACCAATTGAGCAGATTTTGCAAGATTTTGCAGTTATAATGATAATCGCCTCTATTATGACCCTGATATTTTATAGATTGAAACAACCAATAGTGATCGGGTTTATTGTTGCAGGGATAATAATTGGACCGCATACCCCCCCTTTCAGTCTCATCCATAATTCGGACGTTCTTAATTTGTTTGCAGAGATGGGAGTGATTCTATTGTTGTTTACTGTTGGAATGGAATTTCCAATTCAGAAATTGAGAAAAATAGGAAGAAAAGCAATGATAATTGCCTCAAGTGAGGCGTTTGGAACTCTGGCCATAGGATTCTTTACGGCACAGACACTAGGACTTGGATTTTACGATAGTTTATTCATAGCCCTCGCAATATCAGTAACAAGCACCGTTATTGTCATGAGAGTTTTAGGAGAACTAAACATGATGAAAGAGGAATCTGCAACATTGATCCTTGGAACGGCTATCATAGAAGACATTTTAATAATATCGCTATTGGCAATATTCCAATCCTCTGGAGTAAGTGGTGACATTTCAATCAACGAAATAGTAATTTCAATTGTAATTACCATAGGATTCATAGCTGGTGTGTTAATAGTAGGTTCAAAAATTGTGCCAAAGCTAATAGATGTTGTTGCAAGAACAAATCAGCATGATGTTTTGATTGTTGCTGCAGTAGGTGTTGCCTTTGGATTTGCTTTCATATCTTTTCAGCTAGGCATCTCAGTGGCAGCTGGCGCCTTTTTTGCAGGAGTTTTGATTGCAGAATCAAGATCGCATGCGGTAACAAGCGTTTTGGCCACACCAGTTAAAGATATTTTTGCAGCATTGTTCTTCGTATCCGTTGGAGCGTTGATGGACTTTAAGCTCATTCCTATGTTCATTGTACCTGCTTTGATATTAATTGGAGTTTCAATAGGTGCAAAATTCTTGACAGTTTATTTATCGTCCAGGCTTCAGAAGATAAGCAATATGACTTCGGCCCGCACAGCAGTAGGGTTATCATCTTCCGGTGGTGAAATAGCTCTTGTAGTAGCAAAGGGAGGTATAGATGTAGGTGCAGCCAGCGCTTTTATATTGCCTATGATAGGTACGATGACAATAATTACTACGTTTATTTCACCCTATGTCATAAAATATGGATGGAAATTCACAGAAAGACTAAGAAAAGATCAAAAGAATATTGATAACAGCTCCTAGACCCGAACTAGGCTACTAAAACAAAGGGAATGACAAAACCTGTTTTTATTAGAATTGTAATTAGAATACTAAATAGACAGCTCTAATAGATAAGTTGGTCGTTTCTGTCACAATGCTGTTTTAAACATATTGCAAATCCAACATGCCCACAGTCATCGGTGTCGCAGGTCATACACCAAGGCATGCTCTCTCTATAACCTACAATTACAGATTGACTAATACATTTATCGTATAAAATCACGTATTTATTTTCAAAGAAATCCTTTACAATTATTAAGCAATCCCGAGACGAGCTATTTTCTGCCATTAACCATTTCATAAATTCCATAGTACCTAAATCAAGAGTCGATAACTGATGATCTTTTTCAATTAGTTGGGATTTTCCAGACAATCTTACCTTATCTTTCCTTTCCAACTTCACTTCAATAATAAGGGTATTAAAGATATCTATAGTATTATACCAAAAAATAGGTATTATTATTTATATGTCCCATTTACTCCCTGAGGACAAATACACAAATCTTTCAATAACACTCTGTTACAAACAATATTCAGGTTAACTCTTGGATTGATTAGTGCTTAACTCGTTAAATTTTTCACATTGAGGACATTGCAAAACAATGCTCAATCCCTTTTGATCGCTTTTCAAAAGCTGGGATATTTGATCCGAATGAATATTTTTTGCAAGAATAAAACCACAATCTCCACAAAGATATGAAATTTTAGACGACGGTACATCTTCATAATCATCCCCATCAAAATAAGGAGATTTTACAGACGTTTGTCTAAAAACTGCTTTATGATCATGAGGTTCTGAAATAATCCTGCACCGTATGTCAGACATCATTTACTGATAAGGATTTCAATGATATAAATAAAAATCGATCTTTTTATCAGAACACCTCCAAATAGTTCAAAATCTGGTTAAATATTCTATCATACTTGTTCTTACTATCCAGGTTCTTGAAAGTCGATGCAAATATCATGATACTTCTAGTCTCATGATCAATTCCTATCCCTAAATGTTCCATTTCAAATGGTTACGATTATTGTATCCTGAGATAAGGTAACCATCTATTTTACAGTCTTCCCAAGTAAAATAGTAATCAAGTACAATTTTCAATATGCAAGTCTTCAGTCTTGACAAACTTCAGAATAGTGTAGGATGTTAGATTGCCGAGATCACACAAATATCTCGTCTCAATGGCCTCGACAATGATAACGTTTTAATCAATAATATCTATGGTGCTTACCTCCCCATTACCCATAACAGCCGTATTTAGAATACTATAACTATCTAAAAAAAATAAACCTGCCGACTTTATCATTTTTTAAAAATCTTTCGAGTCTTGATATGATCGTGTAAGCTTGTTTGAATTTTGTTGAAACCGGCCATATTAAAGGAACATTTGGAAAGCCATCTTTATCGATTCTTCCCAACGGGATATTCAGTTTACTATATTGGAAGAAATCAAATATTTAGTGATTTTGTATGCAAACACTATCCAAAAAACACGATCGACTATTCTCTTGCAAACTAACCGTCATAATATCTAGGGATCAGCTGTTGTTTACTAGATCTATTCCTATTCAATGAATTGGGGCTTAAATAGGAGTAAACCTAATTGATCCAAATAAATTTTCTTTACACATTGATTTCAAATACTGTACCATATCTAGTACCAATCTCAATCGAGTAATTTCATCTTTTAACAAAATGGTCTCGTCAATTTCTTTGGCATATTTTAAGAGTCCTTCGCAAGCTTGAATTTGGGCAGATATTAGTTCAACTTTATTCATGCATAGGCTATGAGTGGACTCAATGAAATGATAAGAAACACTTTTTCCTCGTTCATTGCAACCACAAGTTTTTGCTTCTACCAAATACGGTATCTCATTTTCAATGATATTCAAGACTATAATATCACGTAATAACTAAACATTTCAAATTAAGTATTGATTAGTAATTACTTGCAATTAAAGATAAAATAATGGAGAGTTTTTCTAACATTTGTAATATTTTATTTCCATTATCTAAATTTTTTCTCGGACAAAATTTGAGA